>OGVU01000037.1_pt1 | contig 15785 bp, 38 predicted proteins | sample 1575861 | NCBI WGS metagenome assembly OGVU01 (sample SAMN07581532, study PRJEB24739) | freshwater metagenome | place: Singapore | collected 2015-01 | reverse complement strand
TTTTTTTTTTCAAGCAGAAGACGGCATACGAGATCATAGCCGGTGACTGGAGTTCAGACGTGTGCTCTTCCGATCTGTTTCCCAGTCACGATACACGCAGCAGAACTGTGGTTAGGTCAGAATGTGTTTGACTATGGACAGATTGTGGAAGTGTCCTAATGCAGTATCACTATCTAGTTATGTATGATGACCAATACAAGAGTTGGTCTGTTGAGTCTGATATCACCGCCTACCTCCCAGATGGCAACATCTACAACAAGGAGATATTCCCAGGCTGGTTCTTCCCTGAAGAGGGTAGTGCAGAGGAGGCACTTGACTGGAATCTTTACACTACACTACAATCTGTTGTTGATACCTTTCCCGTTCCCGAGGAGGTAGCAAGTGGATGATCAACTAGAACTATTTGACTTTGATTACAGTGAGGACAAGTGGAGGTACTACAATGAGTCTGCCTGAACGTATCAACGTTATCAAGACTGTTACTTATGACGTACCCGCCATTCTTGACGATATCAAGAAAATGGGTATGGACTTTGAGATTCAGACCGTCGATGATGTAATGGAATTTATTGAGGACTGGGTAGCAGAGGACTTTGGTAGTCTTGACAATCTTGTTTTCCAAGATGAGAATGGAGAGGAGTTGTGATCACCATCACAGAGAAAGATGAGGATATGCTTGACTTTCTCTACTTCCTTGGTGTAGACTTCGTAATCCAACGAGAGGAGCATGATGAGTACCACTTGGCAGTACCGTCCATCAACTAGGCCCAAGGTTTCACAAGTAGACTTCTGGGATAATATCTATGAGAATTCTACTGAGACTTGGAAGGGTAACACCGTCTGGGCCAAGGTAGAAAATGGTCGTCCATTCCCCGACTTCTATCGTGTGACCTACACTATTGACAACGCTCGCAAGTCTAAGTTATTCTATGGAGAAACAAGTTGGTCAGATACTGAGCGTTTCGTGTATGATCTGGGTTTGTTTGACGTACTTGGGAGGATCTAATGTGGGGCAAGGCATATGACATGCACAGGCATACAGGTCGCATGGTTCGTGATCCTAGTATGCGTATGACCAACAAGGCCGAGGTAGGTTTCGGAATGGTTGGCACTCTCTCACTAATCATATTGGCAATCATTATTCTAGGAGTGTTTCTGTAATGCCTAAGTATCTAGTTAGTTGGACAGAGGAAGATTGGTATCAGGTCATCATTGAGGCTGATTCCAAGCGTGAAGCCCTTGACAAATTCTATGATAGGGACTATGATCCAGAGGATACACAACATATTGGTTCAGAGTTGCAAGACTCTGTGGAAGCGGAGGAACTATAATGTGGGGCAGAGCATATCAGGCTGATCGTCATATGGGTCGCATGACTATGGATAGTCGTCAGCGTATGTCTAACAAGGCTGAAATTGGCTTTGGCAAGGTAGGAACCATGTCAGTAATCATTCTATTACTCTTGATGCTGTTCCTATTTCTGTAAAAAGTTTTCCCAAACCCTTGACAAATGGGTGGGAATGCAGTAGAATATCACCGTAAGTAATTACTACAACAAAGGAGCAAGAAATGGCTAAGAAGCAGAAGGCACGCGAGTTTGTGTACTTGGAGCAGTGGGATACCCGCAACGGCCTGTCGGATCGCATCGTGATTCGCAAGCAGGGCAAGTTTGTGGACAACATTTCCCTGACTGCACTTCGCAAGGGCCAGACTGTCAAGTCTCGCTAATTCACCATTGGAGGGGGGTAGCCTTGACAGGTTGCCCCCCTTCCTGTATTCTTAGGAGCATGATGCAACGTACAGCGATCAAGATACTAGACCTAGTGTGCGATATGCGATACACGACATTGGATATGCACACGCTAGGGTTTCACCTTATCAACCTTTCACCGTTGGGGGTACGCGATCAGTTGGTAGAAATGGCTAACAGCATCAAACAATACAATGACGAACTACCAGGAGTAGGCGATGGACAATACACCCTTTTCTAAGCGGGTACAGATCATGGGAGATTTCTACGCAGACGTATGCGAGGATGTAGAGATCATGGATACTGCTTTCATGCTGCAATACCGTGACACACTTTGGATATGCCTCGCTGCTACTGTTGGCTATGTCACCATCAACGATTCATTCTCATGGGGGGTAGATGATGCGTGGTCATCATTCTGTAACTTCCTCAGTATAGATAAGTATGGTGACTACGACAACTATCAAGAACTGTTAGCGATTGTCAATGTCTGATCATCATGGTGATATGCTCACATCATTTTTAACTGGATGCGTTTTGATTTTTTTCATCATTTTGTTGATGGCTTCCTGCGGGTAGGAGCGGGCCGGAATTTGAAACAAATTTAAAACACATTACGAAGGAATCAAAAAACCGCCCGAGTCAGCAAAAATATTTTATAAAAAAGTATTACGAAGGACTTCCAAAATCGCCCGAGTTTTGTTATTTTATATTTTAAAAAAAGGATTACGAAGGCATTGAAAAATCGCCTGGATTGGAGTATAATACAGCCATGACATGTATTGTAGGAATAGCATCAGAAGGTATTGTGTATATAGGGGGAGATAGAGGGATATCTGATGAGAATATGATTACTTCTATGTGCCGCCCAAAAGTTACCCTTATGGGTGATTGGGTATTTGGATATGCGGGTTCATTGGGCACAGGGCAGTTAATTGAATTTATTACTCTTCCTAAAATGCTCAAAGCAGATGATCCTTATTTTGTTTTAAAGACTGACGTAGTGGCGGAACTTAAAAGGTTATATGAAACCACAGGTAGAGATAATGAAGACAATTCTACTGATTGGTTAGTTGGATGTAAAGGTAGATTGTTTGAGATTTCATCATCTGATTGGGGGGTAGTTGAATTAGAAGAGTCTGTCATAGGCAGCGGCGGTAATTTTGCATGGGGTTCCCTACATACTACTAAACAATATGATGTAGCAACACCTATATATAGAATACAGTCAGCACTTCAGGCTGCTATTGATTTGTCCCCAACATGCCTTGGCCCTTTTGATATTGTGCAAACAAAAAAGTAGTTTGTTTGAGGGAATTTCCCCTATGTTTTTATAAATTTGAGGGGGTGGGGGGTCAGAAAATGATTATTTATTTTGGGTTTGGCCCTCTTTATAAAGAAAGCATTACCCATATCCCTCCATTTCAACCCTATTTGTCCCACAGCAAACATCACAGTAACATTCTTCTCATCAAATCGGGGGTTCAAAGGGGTGTTTTAAACCCGATATCAGCCATTCTGAGGGGTTTTCTCCGCATCTTTCAAACACCAGTTCATGTATTTCATCATCATCTCTGACAAACAATTCATGCATAAATATCAATGAACTAGTAGGTGTGTGATACCATGCTTCATGTTGATATATATAGTAGAAGCCTAACTCATTCACTGCCTACCCCCGATTATTTGGTCATCATAAAAATCATATCGTTCCACAATCCCTTAACCTCACGATTGTCAAACAATACAAACTCAATGCCCTTGGCATTCAGGTGATTACTAATTGCATCAATGGCTTGCTGTCCATCAATGTCTTCTATAAAATACTTTCCACCCTTTTTAATTCTAGGCCAGAAAACATCAAAAGCCTGAATCTGTTCATTTATAATATGGCTTCCATCATCAACAATATAGTTGAACTTCTTATTCTTAAATGTAGTATCAACCTGTTCTTGTGATGTTGCATTACAAATGTAGACATTCTGAAGATCATCAAATTCTACTTCATCTAGAGTAATATCAATTCCATAAACTTTGCTATCAGTAAAGTAGTCTTGCCACATCTTAATTGAGTGCCCCCGCTTGACACCAATTTCTAAAATATCAATCTTAGACTTTTTGGTCATTTGTTCTTCATAAATATCAATGTAGGAATGACATGTTCCCTTATCTCCCCACCCGTAAGGATAGGTATAATTTTCATATGCTTGTTGTAAATGCATTGTCATATGATATCAGACCTTCTCCATTGAATGGTATTCTTAAAATACACCATCATGTACGCAATAGCAGCGATTATAAATCCATACTGCTTTGTGACAATTGCATACCAAATCCATAGTGCTTCTGTTACTAATCCTAGACACCATGCCCACCACTTTTTCTGCCCCGCAAAAAACATTGTGGCTACACCAAATGCTGCCAAGACCCAAGAGGCCCACCAAAGATCAGCCACGAGATAAGCCAATCAATTCAACTACATCACAATGATGTACCACATAACAATATCCACCATCTTCTTTAGGCATGTTTTCTACACGCTCTAGAATCTCATTCACAATAACAGTACGCCAATACTCTTCTGTCTGCCGCCGCAAAGCAAGGTCGAATGTATCCATTAACATTGATACCTGGGTATCAATAATAGGATTACGAAATATATTAAATCTACTCATAAACTATCTCCACATCAAATCCTGCTTCTTTATAAACATAGTAGGCTGTAGTAATATAATGTTTTTGCCCCTTGCCTACAAATTTACCATTAAGGTATACATCGTACATATATCCTCGCTCTACAAGAAGACATTTATCCATCATACTTCTCTTTTGTCTATCGTAACGAAATACATAACTTTAGCATCTTCTACATGCACAGAGGCATAGCGACTGTATTGAATGAATCGAATTGACCACCATCCATGAAGTCTAACTGGATTTGCAACCACATCTTTGACAACAAACAACTTATTTGGCTCTGTATATACCCACAAGTCAACTGTTTGATCTTGTTCTAAATAAAGATCTAGTTCTGTGTAATCATCATTTAGCATTGTTAAGCCTCTCCCACAAAAGATCAACCATTTCATAATCATGTGGATCTAGATCGCTATGAATACATTCTGCAATCAACTTCCAAATACCTTGTTGCCGTGGAAAATCTTTGACAGAACCTTCATGTTCGTTGCCGTTGTCATCTGCATAAACAAACACATAGTTGCCTGTGAATATATTGCCATACCCATCATTAGCAAGGACAAGTTGACCAATTTCTCTGGCCCCATCCTCATTGCCGAACGGCACAAGATCAATTCTTACTCTAATCATATTAGTCCCATAACTCTTGGAAGTGCTCAGAGAACCATTGTAGTGCGTCTTTGATATCTTTGTCAAGTACTCCACCAAATTGTCTCTGCCACTTTTTATTAAGGGCTGTACCATTTTTTGCATATTCATCAAATATATCTGCATAGTGCAAGTATTCAGAATCTCTTGCAGCAACAGCAAGTGTAAATTCAAGATCGCTATAATCTATTTTATTTGGAGGGTATGTGACAGCAATGGCATGACCACTTTTTACCTGCCATCTTAAAATGCCTGATATTTGTCTGGCAAGAAAAAAATCTCCATTCCATGCATCTTTATCTGAATATCCGCGTGTAATTCTTTGATACCACCACTTAAAATTTCTGGGGTACAAGATGATAGACTTAATCCAACGCTTAGTCGTCTGCATCATGAAAATCTTCTTTATACTTGCCGACCCAACAAATCTTACAATAGTCTGAATCCTCATAGAATTCATGTGTGCAGTCACGTTCTAAGATAAGCCTTCTATCTACATGGTCTGGAACATAATGTCCAGCATCACGATGTTCTATGATGTGGGAAAGCATCTTATCATAATCTGTTCCTGCCACAAAATTCTCATTGATAAAGTATCTTTGAAACTCTCCAAACAAATCTGTTTCAACATCACGACCAGGCATAAGCCAGCAGGCACAACAAATGATGCCATAGTGTACATCATCATAGATGTACACATCTGCTTCACTAAATCTACAGTAAGACATTACGCTTCCCAGGTTTCGTGTGCTTCTTGCCACCCATTATTGTAGCCCATCCTATAAACTGTGTCAATAAGATAGCATGAACGACAGTCTTTTACATCAGTGTGCTGGGGGTAAAGGGAAGGACAAATACTAAAATGCCCGTTTATCCCTAATTCCAAATTGTTCATCTGGCTTCCAGTTCCATTCTCGTAGTCGTAATCCGTTGACTTCTGCATACCGCGCAGCCTCAATATAGGATGGAGCAGAAACTTCATAGCGATATGACCAGTCATCGGAGGTACTGTAGTAATGCACTACTTACCACGCACAGCATCAATAAGAGTTTGAGCAAATCTCTTGTTCATCATAGATAATTCTGTCATCTTTGCCTCTAACTCTTGAGCAGCATCTTCTCTGCCTTGTGCGTAACCCTCCTGGTATTTGTCACCCTTCTTACCAAACATAACTACTCCCAATCACAATCGTACAAACTTTCATGTAAATACCATTCCATATCCGCTTTGCCGTCATCGTATCCCGCCTCATATCCTTCAGCGTATCCAATCAAATATTCTTCTGGATCATTGATTTGACTCACTAAACTTCTCCAAAAGTTCATCAATAGTATTTATCTGCTTTAACTCGTGCTCATCGCTTGACTGAGTGAGCATAAGAACAACATTATGCATACCATTTATTAAACCCATTATAAAGGTTTTTTCCTGTTCTGTCAACCTTATAATTTTTGAAAGAGCCTCTGTTTCGTTGGCAAATTCATCTACGGCTTTTGATAAATGATTTGATAAATCAGAAACACGAACATAAAGTTCATCATCATGAACAAGCGTGTTTATTTTAAGTTCATCAAATATCATAATACTATAATCATATCTTATTTTATAGTGCGTGTGGCTTAGATTCGCCAAGACTTGAATGGCTTACAATAACATATTGTGCAGCAGATGATAGTTCATTTAATGAATCTACTCCACTATATGAACATCCACTTCCTATGCCGCCACGAATTTGATCAAAAATGTGCGTAACAGAACCCTTGTATGGAATGGTAGTGGAAATACCTTCTGATACTGAAACCGTTCCTCTTGCATCTTTTTGTGCGGCAGCAGAAGCCATCCCTCTAAAAATCTTAGCCTCTTTGCCGCCACCATCACGAATTACATCACCTGGGGACTGGTCTGTACCTGCAAACATAGAGCCAACCATTACTGCATCTGCGCCTGCTGCGAATGCCTTAATCATGTCCCCAGAGTTTCTAATTCCTCCATCGGCAATGATAGAACATTCAGTTCCAGATATTTCTCTAACATCTTCCACATCCATGATGGATGCAAGGGTGGGAACACCATGACCGCTAACGATTCTGGTGGTGCAAGCACTTCCCCCACCTATGCCCACTCGCACAGAATCTGCACCAGCATCTGCCAGCCTCATAAATCCATCTGCTGTGGCTACATTGCCAGCCATAATATGAATGTCGTTTCCGAATGCTGATCTTAAATTCTGAACAGCAGCAACGGCATATTCGCTGTGACCATTGGCGGTGTCTACAAGAAAAATTCTTGCGCCCTCTGCATATAACTTCTCTGATGTGTTCAAGTACCCATTAACAGATGCTACAGATACGCCAAAGTTATGCTTTCCGTACTTCAGCAGTTTTACTTTCTGAATAAGAGTTTCGTCTGGCATATATCTGTGTAGAATTCCAAGACCGCCTGCTTTATCTAATGCAATACACATATCAACATCGCAAACGGTATCCATGGGTGCAGCAATGACTGGAAAATCTAAAATAATCTTTCTGTCACCGTATCCAATAGACATTGATATATCAACATTGTGGCGAGATGCTACTTGGCTTTCTTGGGGCACCAAAAGGATATCATCAAAGCACAACGCAGACGAACTATATTTGATCATTTTCCCTTACTATCTGTAGAATAAAATCCTGGGCCTTTAAAAGAAACACCAACATTATTGAATACTTTTACAAACCCAGGCATACCGCATTTGGGACAGTATAGAAACTCTTCTCCCATAGGATGAACCCAATCAAATTGTCCACACATTTCACAGCGGTATGTATAAGTAGGCATTACTTAATCATCACATTCCGATACTTTGTTTCTGAATAATCACTACCATATTCCGTGGCAATTCCATCGGTTGCCTTTCTGAGGTTGCCTGTTTGCATTACAGCATTCTTCTTGTCCTTATGCTCCTGGCTAATTGCCCAAGACATTGTGGTGCCAATTGTTTCTGCAACGGTAGAGAATGCAATAGCAATATCATGCGGGTGAGCCACTTCATCCTTCTTGAAATAGTTTTGTTCATCAAGAGCCTGAATAACTAGATCCGCCAACTCGCGGGTAGTCATATAAAGTGGACTATCATTATACTTTGACTTACTCATGATTTCTCCTTGTGACATGAACATCCACATTTTCCAAATGTGAACTGATACTTACAGTTATTGTGATCTTCATCCATACACCATCCTGAAGGATGCTTTAATTGTCTATCTGGGGTAGGAAGAGGAGTGTGATCCTCTTTCTTCCGTGCCATCCGTAACTCCTTGCGCCAGTTTCCGTGCAACAATTATAGCGTAGTGCTGATTACGAGTCAAGTATGTTTTGCATAACATTATTCCAGTCATCTGCCCTAGCAGACATGCTATGCTTTTGCTTCACTATTTCATAATTTCGTTCTGCGTCTTCTTTTCTAATTTTTGGATCTAGCAATTCATTAAGATGGTGTAGCCACTCTTCTTCATTTCTGGCTACCCTTCCCACGCCATCATTCTCTAAATACTCGTATTCTGGGCTGTATGAGGCTATAAAAGGTATTCCAGCGGCGGTATATTCAAGACCTTTAATTGTAGACTTAGCATGATTAAAGGGAATATTGTTGAGTGGAACCAAGCCAATGTCAATCTTTCTAAACATTTGTGGGTATTGACTTAGAATTCTTCTGGGCTCATGTGTAAACTTTGTTTCTGGATATAGTCCAAGAAGATCTCCAGACGTATGTGGTATTTCTTTAATATGTCCAGAATGATGGAACTCTAACCTGTTCTTTTTCATAAATTCACCAAAGAATGGTTGTAATGTTTCTAGATCTCCAGATCTCCAGGGTATAGCACCAACCCAGCCTACCGTGGGCATAAAGCGAGAGTGATCTTGCTTTTTATGATAACGATCAATATCAATACCGTTTCGAATTAGAAAAACATTTGTCTTTCCCTTTTCTTTGGTATAAAAATCATACAAAAATTGTGTGGAGGTAATTATTGCATCTGCTGAGTCAATTATTCTCCAATAATGTTCTCTATTGCTGTCTGGGTATTTTTCTGGATCTGTATTTTGGTAAGCAAGATTTGTCTTTTGCAGTCCCTCATAAAAATCATCAACATCTACTACTATTTTTTGATTGGGTCGCTGTGGACCGTCCAAAATGTCTGCCACCGACCTTAACATGATTAATTTAAATACAACGATATCCCAACCAAAATGAATGTTTTCTTGATCTAAAAATGCTCCAAATCCATGTTCTGGATGATATTCTGGAAGTGCGACTCCGACACCCCAATCATACTTTTCTAATTCTAGAGATGGCAAATAGCACCGATAATACGCACAACCATTTGGCTCTACTGGCTTAATGCCCCTAGTCCAGTCAAGTGTTAAAAATGCTACATTGTTTGACATATGTTCTTTCTATTCTTTGAAGGATAATATTATATCGTATCGCTGGCGTGGTAGGATTCGAACCTACAACCCAAGCATTAACAGTGCTTTGCGCTGCCGTTGCGCCACACGCCATCATGATGCAGAAGAATTAATCTTCTGTATCTTCTACATCAATGCCAAGTTGCTCTGTAATATTAACTGAAACAAAGCAAATAATCTTTTCCTTTACGATCGCAATGTCATATCCATCAATTACCCTGGCGGTAAGAGTTGGCTGCTTGCTGTTAAACTTATCAATAATTTCACCAATTGATTCATCAACAACGAACCAAATGTCATTACCCAAAACAATTCTTGTGTACATTTTTCTCCTTTTTCTAGTACGAGCCTCAGAAGAGATTCGAACTCTTGACTTTCCGCTTACAAGGCGGATACTCTGACCAACTGAGTTACTGAGGCGACATATTATACAGATGATTCTGACTTATCGTTAATCTTATAGGTTTCATCCACAATCTCAAATGCATATGCACGAATTGCATCCTCATGCTTCAGAAAATGGTGGCGGCAGAACAGAAGATCTCCGTTCACACCATTTACCCACACAAATGCTTGACTCTCACACCTATCACACCTATCTGTAACCTTAAGAACATCCGAACGCTCTTCTTGCATCGTATCCATTACATCTCCTTTGTGAGTGTCTTATAGGTATATTATATCGTTGATTGTTAGTTATTGTCAAGAGTGCGGTATGTTGGAATCGAACCAACCATGCCAGAGGCGACGGTTTTACAGACCGCTTCCCCACCTTGGGGACTATACCGCATCGCGCCCATGGCAGGATTCGAACCTGCGACCAACGGATTAGAAGTCCGTGACTCTATCCCCTGAGTTACATGGGCAAAGACCATTAAAAAACAGCCTTTATAATCTTATAAATCATATATGAATTTCCCATTGTTGCTATTGCAACCATACAAATTGCAATCGTTGTCGCCATTTTATCCCTTCTTATCTACAACATATCTAATTGAGATGTTCCAAAACAAATACTTGCGTGGAATTTTAATATTAACTATCTTTCCACTAACTTGCTGAGTCCACACCTTCCTTTTATTACCCTTTGTTGCAACAACAAGAACTTGATTTCTAAATACCTTGTCATTTAGTTTCTTGTTAATTACAACATTATTGTTAATAATTGAAGGCTTTACCGATACCCTTCTTTCTTGCATTACGACATTTGAATTTTCATCAACGGGTGCCGCAGATTCTTCTGATTCAGACGGTGACGGCTCTGGTGATGGTTCATCTGTTGGGGTTGGCTCTGGCTCTGGGGTAGGACAGTTTTCAACACAGATTGGAACATTTACATTGCCTCCACGATCTGCGCCAGGGTATGCCAAAGGAATTTGATAAACAGAGTTATTTGGTCCAGGCATCGTCCATCGACCAGTCTCAAAGTTATATGTTCCTCCAGAATATCCAGCAACGTTTCCAACGCCATTGCGAGAATTTGCTGCCTCTACTGGATCTTGCAATGTTTGCAAAACTACTCTCATGCCTGCAAACCATCCACTACCACAAACTTCTGGTGTACAAACAATTACTCCACCAGTTACCTGACCAGTTTGTGGATTAACAATGGCCCATCCAGCATGTTCTCCTGGAGCCATTCCAGGTGCATAACTAGGAGTTGGAGCAGGTGTGCTAGTTGCTGTTGGCTGCGGTGCGGGGGTGCTTGTAGCAGTAGGTGAAGCACTTGGCGCTACAGTTGGTGCCGCAGTTGGTGTACTTGTAGCAGTGGGTTGTGTGGTCGGAGTGTTCGCGGTAGAACCGTCCGACTGTGTGGTTGCATATGCTCCTGGCACAGCAATCATTGTAAAAAATATAGTTCCAATAACAATATTACTTTTCATTGTTTTCCATTCTGTTTATGAACATCAACTTCCCAAGCGAGCGAACGATGGGAATCGAACCCACACCGTCTGCTTGGAAGGCAGAGGCACTACCATTATGCAACGTTCGCGTGTTGTTATGCAACAAATCTAGTTGTTTTAAATTGTCTACCATCAATAACAATTGGCCTTGTTCCATCGTGCCAAACTCTAAATCCAATTGTCATACCTGGCTTGTTCAGAATAAAATGCTCCCAATGATGATGACGAGTAAATCCAGCAATTGGATTTACATCATTATGTCCAGTTTCATCTTCTTGGTTTGTTCCAGGGTATCTTACGAATCTACCGCGCAAAGTTCTTGGACAGCCAGTAGACGGATATTCCACCCTGAGAATAACCCCCATAATGGACCACTGATCTGGAGGTAATGGAAAAAACCTTTCATTCTCAAACTTAACATATGTCCATGTGTTCGGACGAATGGAAACCTTATCTGCTCCAGAATCTGTTTTCCAAAGTGGCATGGCTATATTATATCCCTTATCGTGTTGTTTTGCAAACCATCGGGGGCCATTGCCTTAGCCCTAACTTATAGCACTTAGCATATGCCTCTCCATACTTCTTTTCCAATGTCTCTCCAGCCTTACCGCCAACGGCACGCTTGAGATTTGTGCTTGCCATATCCAATTCTCGCAAAGCACTTTCTTCTTCTTTAGTTAGTTCAGACATTTGCAACCTCCATTAGTTCTGCATTGTAGTATATCGTATGTGTGGGCCAAAAGTAAAGACAGCGTTCACAGCACGAAATAAATTTATCATGCTCAAATTGTGCATAATATTCTGGATCTTTGCGATACAGATTATTACGATGAGATTGATGCACCCTGTCATCCCCCCACCAAGGAGGCATGATCACTCTACTGCCACGATCCCAATTCCAGTGATACATCTTGCTGATTGCTTCCCAGTTCTTTTCTGTTGAAATCTTGCGTCTATCACACTCATGCTTAATTGCACTAAGGTAAACATAAAGTGCATTATCATAGTTGCGCCACATCTTAACTGCTGGATGATTTACCCAAGCGCCATGGCTACGATTTTCTACCAAAATTTGATATACCTGGCGACCTTCAAGCAACTGCTTGTTTAGCCGCTTGTTATCAAGAACGGCAGCAGACTCTTTAAAGTCTGCATACGGTACAAATGTTTGCATTTAAAGCCTAACTCTAGTGGTTACAAATATTTTACTCTGATTGTAATATTTTGTCAATACTTGTTGCCAATAAAGTTGTAAACATTGGCATCATTTTTTTGTTCTTGAATTTTTCCAAGGATTTTTGCAATATCTGTAGGCCAATTAGATATCAAATGGTGATCTCCCATATCGCATGGCAATATCTGTATGTGAGATATGCATACATATCCCTCATACTGATCGGGGTGATCGTTTACCACTTTGCAGCGAAAGCACTTGACCACATTGACTTTTCGGACTTCTTCCAGTCTTCTGGAAGCATTTCCTCTGCTCCTAGCGCACGGGCACGGGAGATAATGTGGCGGCGAGCAGCCTCATAGTTGCTTGCGCGACCTACTGACTGAATAGCATTTCGTAGATCTGCACGATTAGCAATTGGGAATGATCCGTCTGGCATGGCCTCTCCAGACTCTGCCATTCTGCGGCGTGCGGCTGTGCTGTAATCACGTTTCTGCAAGTCAGGTACCATAAATCTGTACATGATTAAATTATATCACTAATCTTTAACAGGTGTAACCTTGGCTGGCTTTTCTTGCGTAGCCTTTTTAATTTCTTCAATTTGAGAAGAAAGAATTACAATTTGTGAATTCAGATTTGCAATCTCTGCCTCATATGTTACTGCCTGTCGTCCAAATCTTTCGATTGTAGAGTTTAGAACCTTTTGTAGCAGTTCCTCATTAGTCATTCCATTTTCTCCTTAATATATCACTTTCTTTGATAAATATAACATTGCTATGCATAGCAACTGCCTTAGCCAATATCTTCTCTGACCAAGATCTAGCGCCATTTATAGTAATAAACTTTTTCATATTCCAAATACTGTCAATTCCGTCGTGCGACTTCCATATTGTAGAGCAATATCTAAATATGCCAGTCTCCATTGGAACTATCTTTGCATAATATTCTGTCATGGATCTACCAAATCCAGGGGTGTCGGGGCAGTTACCTTGGTATGACACATTGCACATTCTGCATCAAGAAGATACATGCCTACCTCGTAATTCTCATCAAACACGGCTTGAATAGTAAATAGCGTGGATGCACAGGATGGACACTCTCTTGTTGGTATACCGCGAGCATCCAGCATCATTGATGTATTCGGAAATGACTCATCCATGCCCCAATTTTAGCAGGAACATGGATGAATGTCAATTATGATGCGCCAAGATGACGAGCGAAAATGGCATCAATCTCAGCAAGATCATTTGGTCCTAGAGCCTGTGATCTCTGAATATCCCACTCTCTGTAAATCTTTTCTGTCTCGCTTGTGGCTTGACCTGTGAAAAGATTCACAAACATGTTTGCAAATGCCTTCATGTTAATTCCTCCTTTTGGGTGATACTACTATCTTACCAGGAATTTGTTGAACTGTCAAACAAATTGACTATGCTTTAGGCCACATTTTTTTAAATGTGTTGGCATCTATGGCTGCATGTTCCCATTTTTCAGGATATTCGGAATCACTTTGTTCCATTGCATGATCACATCCTATACCACGAACCCATCCAATTCTTCCTTTGCGCTGATGAGTTCTCCAATATAAATCATTATCTCCATACCAAATAATATAATCTGGATGTATGGCATATTGTTGATCTTTCCACCATTCTGCCGCTACCACAAAAGCCCAACCAATTCTATTCTTTGGCCCCATCTTTTCTACATAAGGGTCTATGGGATTTGGCACAGTATTTTCCCCAGCATAAATATTAATAGTTTTAGTAAATATCGCTGGCCTACAAGGATCTATTGCAACAAGTTGATACTTTCCTTTTCTCATTAGGTTAGACATTGTTGCTATTGAATTATGTGGTAAACGAATATCATTATTTAAGATTGCTAAATTAACCTGATTGTCCATCTTAGATGCTCGCAGAATCATATCATTCCACATATCATAAAGGCGCATGTCATGTGCATCAAAATATTTTAGTCTGCCATCAAGAACTATTCTATTTTTTATCCATTCTGCTGTAATGTCTGTACTTCCATTATCGTAAAGCCAAACCTCATCTAGTTGTTCCGCCAGCAAAAGATGTTCAATGAGTGGTGCGGTCCACTCTATTTTATTTTTTGTTGGAATGGCAGCAACTGTTTTCATTGCAAAAACAAGCCCTGACTTGCTAACTCCTGCATAGATTCCTTATCTGATTGTGAAAAATACAATGCACAAAGTTGAGCATTAGCATTGTAAAGTGGTCCCTGTTTGGTTGCAGATTTATGATGCATAGAATATACAGACCCTTCGTGGCGAACTGGATCTTTCCCCAAAATAACTTTGTGGGCGGCATACCAGGCGGCGTCCTCAAATCCCCACCCCCTGAACCTTTCATCTTGACCATAGTGTGACCACCATGTCTTGGGGGATGTTACATAGACTCCAGATACAGCACCGTCAACAATAAATGCATCACATTGATTTAATGGCTTTCCTTTTTTAAATTCCCCTGTTCCTTGGAGTCTAAGAGAGCGATATTGTGTATATGGTAGGTGAACATATTCATCAGAAAATGCTGCTGTTATGGCATCTACTAGTGGATTAATTTCGGGAATAGTGTCAGCGTCATTAATAACTACCACATCAAATCCAGAATCTTCGGCATTCTTTACGCCAATATTTCTGCAACCAGAAAGACAGAAGTGCCTTTTCCCATCGTCTGCCAATATTATTTTTGCATCTGGAAGATTTTCTCTATACCAAGACCTTACAATATCAAATGCATATCTGCGGTCTGGCTTTGCTCTCCAAGGTATTACAACAGCAACATTAATATTTTGTACCATTTCTTTGCCTTCCTATATGCTCTACATATGGTTTATCTCCACGCAATCCAAATACCCCCGCAGTTCTGCCAGCGTTAAATAACTGCCTACTAAATCTTGATTCTGACCAATCTCCTGTAGGCCATCTATATGAAGTAAGCCAGCGAGGGAATATGCTTGGATTGCAAGTCCAATAAGACCTGTGCTCTATCCAGTTAATTCCATTTGTATTTTTTTGCTCAAATACTGCATCTGGATTATCTCTTTCAATTGCTTCAATCAGCCCCCCTGATTCAATCTCATTGTGATACCAAGGCTCTCTGATAAAAGATATTTGGGAAAGAGATTTGTTTG
>OGVU01000036.1_pt1 | contig 15842 bp, 19 predicted proteins | sample 1575861 | NCBI WGS metagenome assembly OGVU01 (sample SAMN07581532, study PRJEB24739) | freshwater metagenome | place: Singapore | collected 2015-01 | reverse complement strand
TTTTTTTTTTTTCAAGCAGAAGACGGCATACGAGATCATAGCCGGTGACTGGAGTTCAGACGTGTGCTCTTCCGATCTGTTTCCCAGTCACGATAGAGGTCTACCATAAAACTCTTGAATGTTAACCTCAGATTGTCCATATGTTGACGGTACAGAGTATCCTAGAATAATGTCTTTATTTTGTATACTTGTTGGTATGTTTTTAATTGTTCCTGGTATTTTTGGTATAATAATAACTTTATTTACAAATGGCGCTATTGTGTTTGCCCAATTTAAAACTGTATTAAAATTGACGTTATTATCATAATCTATAACAGTAGCTATATGTGGTTTATTTTTTTCTACTGCTTTACTGTATTTTTCTAAATTTGGATTTTTCCAATTTTGATCAGAAAAATATATTTGATATTTTAATATACAATTAGTTGGTAGTTTACATCCAATTTTAATTGATCGATTTGTACATTGTAGTATATTAAATATATAGTAATTACAATTTACACTTACTATTATATCCACAATAATCATCCTTTAGTATGTAAAGCTATTAATAAGCGATCTAAGATCTCCAAAATACTCGCTTGCCTCAACTAGCCCCCTTTTTGTTACTTTAAGCATTGCTTCATTATAATCATCAACATAGATCTTTGCATACTTACTACCAACCAATAATTGCTGCGCTTGATTACTAATAGCGTTTGAGATTACACCGCGATTGTAGCGCATTGCTTTGTAAATAATTTTAGCTTGATTATGAGTCATAGTTATTCCTTACTTTCTAGGTAAGTACCTTCATTAAATACCCCCTCATAGTCAAACCAGATTTGCTGAAGCTCAATCTCATTGAGCGCTTGCATAATGCTCTGCAAAGTAAACTGTAAAGAGATTGCCTCTTTTATTTTCTGAATAATTGTGTCTAAAGTATCAGTTAATTCTACTGTTACCTGAACCGTCATTTCTTGAGTCTCTTCATCATTGAAGAGCACAAGAGTAACTGCTAATGAGTAAGGTTTTACATGCTTGATATATTTAATAGAAAACCCGTCAAATCCTTGAGTATTTAGCATACAATCTCCTTACTAAGGTACTTATTATCGCTTATCTCCGCTTCCTTTAATAACTCCTCGCTTCTTTCTATCAGCGAGCTTTGATATATTTCTATCCATTACTGCTTCTACACTAATACCATTTGCACTTTCACTTTCGCTTGCATTGGCGGGGATAAGATTACTACAAACCCAAGTCATCAGTACTGCTAGCTTACGTAACTGAAAAAGAAGTTTATCTTTTGACACCTCACCATTCTTATCTCGTACTGCCTTCTTGATAATACCAGCAATAGAGCCGCAGGTAAACATAAATGAATCAATTTCATTCCAAGTGTCAGTCTTTAACTCTCGAAATACTTCTGATAGTTTAATATCTGCGATATCTGCTACTGCCGCCATATACCAAAACACATCGCCAACTTCATCAATAACGCTTTCATCATTTACAGCTTTTGTATCAAGATACTTCTCTAACATCTCAGCAGTTTCATTTACCAAACCTAGCGCGGGGTAGGTTAATTTATGCGCTTCTGGAAATACCGCAGTATCTCTACACTTTACCTGATAGGTATCAAAAAAATCTAATTCATCAACTGGCTTTACATCCATACAATCTCCTTTTACTTGTTAAGTTACGTTACTGTTTCATGAGCCACCCCACGAAATACAGACTGCGTCTCAAACTCTACAAACGAATGACCAAACTTTTCTAATAGTCTAACGTATACAGTATAGTAATTTATAACAAAGTTATCCACATACTTATCCACATGTTTGTCCACATTCTTTAGCTTGTTATTCTTTGGGCGGGTGTCTAAATTATACCTACTTGCAAAGTGTTGCGGGATCTTACAATCAGGAATACCACGAAAAGAAATCTTACGTAACCAATTCTTACCGCTTGTTACCTTATGAACTGTATTATAAATAGCTCGCACTACATTTCCATCAGAAATTGAATTGAGCGCAATTCGATAAACTGAACCATCGTAAATATCTTCGGGGAAGATAAGAATATCGTCAGGAATTGTAAACCGAGCATGAGCAATTTGTAATTCCATGTGTTTCTCCTTAGTGTAAAGAATTATCAGGAAATTATCATAAATTTATCAGACGTATGAAACATTTTAAATCTCTTTTGTTAAGGTGCGACTAACTCACAAGGTTCATATTAGCATATCTTCAAAAGTTTGTCAAGTACCAATTTTTATAGTAACGCCTGCTCATGGTTATCAATATATTATGTAAAGTAAAGTAGTAGAAAACACTAAAAAAAGAAGGTTCAAAAAATTGCAGGTAGTATCGATACTCTAGAGTGCCTCTGTGAGGGCCGTGAAGGGGTCTAGGAGGCACGGAAAATCATTTTTAGTGTCATGATACCACTCCCCCATTTTCAGCCTCTTAGAATGGCTCCTAGAGCGTCACTTTTTGTTATTTTTACTCGTTATTGCCAGTTTACGGCTTTCTTATGCCAGACACTAAAATTAAAGTATGCAAATACTGTTATCGTGATATATTTCACAAGCCTACTATACAATTGATTTACTGCACTGTAATGCTAAAGCGCGGGTAATTTGACAAAACAAAAGAATTACTATATACTACACATACGGTAATCTTTCGATTACCCCATGTATATAATATATAATATAATACATGATCATGTATAATACATGTATATATAAGATCATGATCATGAAAGAGAGATCAAGAATCAGATCATGTATAAGATCATAAGTTATAGATCTTCGATCTTACTCATGATAAAATACATAAAAATAAAGGAATCTATTAAAAAAACTCTTTACACTTTTTTATTTAAATCTTTACAGGAGATCGGTTATGAAAACATGTTTACTTTGTACCAAAGGAATTAAAAGTGTTTACAAACTTTGCGCGGATTGTTATATTAAATATAATCAATACACAAAAGAACCATGGTTTAAAGAATTATCAAAAATGCAGGGAAAACAAGAATATATCGATAATATAGAATCGGTAGATATAACTACACTTGATACAAAATATACTGATATATCTACCGATAACTATTTAGTAACAAAAAATATAGGTAGACCAGAATTTGTTTGGAGAATAGTTAAAACGGTGCTAACTATTTATGATATTGATCAAAATGCTATTCAACTGGGGGAGAAAGTAAAACCATTGTCATTACGAGATATAGCTACTATCGTAGCAAATGAGTATCATCCTCATTCAAGTCCTGGATATTTTACTATTCGCGCAATTTTACAAAGATACCGACCAAATGACTATAATAAAAGACGTAATAAATAATGTTATTTTATTTTTATCTAATTTACATAAGTATTGTTAGATTATTATATACTGTATAGTATGAGAAACATTTATTATTTGTATACATTACTTTTTATTTATTTTATGTATGTTTGGGAGGTGATAACTATAACCGCAGCAATAGATAAAGTACAAGTTACAAATTTACCTAAAGATAAAAAACACAGTACTGTTCGCGGCTACATTAAAACAAAAGCTGAAGATTCGATACTTAAGAATAATCCTTTACAAACTCATGTTTCACTTATTCTTACTGACTTCCTTCCAAATAAAAATCGTCAAGCTATACCAAAAAGTGAAGCAGAAAATCTTATTCGATCTTCAGTAAACATGCCGCTCATGATCAATTTTGACGGGGAAAGTTATTACGGTCATGCTGGTGCTATACCAATAGGGCCAATAACAAGCGCATATATTGATACCATAGACGGAAATGAAGTTATAAAAGCAGAAGCCATTATATGGGCAGATCAATTTCCTGAAGTATCAGATCATCTTAAATTACTTTTTTCTGAGGGCATTGGTACATCATGGGAAATATACTATGGTGACAGTTATAAAGATACCGCTGAAGTAGAGTGGTTACAAGATTGTATATTTAGTAATACATGCGTTGTCGATACCCCCGCATATGGGCTAGAGCGAACTCGTGTTTTAGCAATCGCAGAACACATGTCAAAACAAACAGCAAATGCAAGTGAATTACACTCAGCAAAAAGCGAATCAGTATCAACTCCTCAATGGATGCGTAATAATGCTCGTAGAGGGCTAAAATGGCATGAAGAGGGTAAATCAGGTGATGGTGTAACTGCTCAAACGGTAAGAGAAGCTCGTCAAATGGCGGAGGGAAGCATTACACTTGATAAAGCAAAAAGAATGGCGGCATGGTTTGCTAGACATATGGTAGATCTAAATGCCCCCGCTGCAAAACCTGGTAATGATAAGTTTCCTTCACCTGGGGTTGTTGCACACGCACTTTGGGGAGGTGGCTCAAGAACAAGCTCAATGCGTGCTATGAATTGGGCAGAGCGTGTTAGTAAAAAAGAACAGAGTACACTACACATGAATAACGAAATAAACAGTACCGCAGATTCTGCTGTAGAATCTACTATAGATCCTAATACCGTAGTTACCGACACAGTAGCTACTTCTAACATGAACGGTGATGAGGGTTATGAAGAAGATTCAATACAGTCAGAATTTAGAGACGCTCTTGAAATGCTTATGGAAATCTATGATCGCCTAGCAAATATGGAGAACGAAGCTCTTCAGCTTGAAGAAGCAAGAAAGAGAAAGAAAAATTACAACATTGATTCTATGGCCGAGGCTTTCAATGAAGTTATTGCAAAGCTAGGTACCAAGATGAAAGATCTTCGTGCATCTGCTGAAACACTACAGGTAGAAATAACTTCAATTAAACAAGCAGAGGCTGAAAGAATTAGACTAGAAGAAGAAAGAATTGCGCGGGAGGCACTTATTACTACTCGCAAATCAGCAATTTCAAGTCTTGAACTATCAGATGAATTCTGGAATAAAAACAGTGAATTTATCCTTTCACTTTCAGATACACTCTTTGCTACCTATGTTCAATCACTTGGTGATCTTACCGCTCTTCGAGCACAAGCGCAGGTACCTAGCCAGTCTACAGGGGGAGTAGCGAGCGCTTCAGTACATGCACGAATACCAGAACCATTACATACACGATCTGATGATCTAAGTACTTCAGATCTTGCAAAAGAAATTCGTAAGTTACTTAAATAACAACTTACATACTAAACATTATCTATTTTAACTAGGAGAGATACAACAATGGCTTATGTTAGCAGACTTAGTGATGTTTCTCGCGGTGTGGTAGTTTCAGCCAACTTTCAGGAGGGTCTTGCAGTAAAACTTGGCGCGGCAGGCACTACACATACCGATCTACCACTTGCTTCTCTAGCAACAGCAGGTGAGAAAACCAACGTATTCATTCTTATTGCTGCGCCAGATAACTTTGCTCGCCCCACACGTAAGGATTACTACACTGCTCCTTCAACTACGGTTATGGATCGCAACACAGGGTATGCTGATCCCATCCGCAACCTTGGCGATCAGTACCTAGTTGGTATGAGCGTTCTTTGGAACCCAACCATTCCTTCAGGTGCCCTTGCAACAGCACAGCGCGGTGGTACCTATGCAGTACCTTCAGGCGCGTTTGTAGATAGCGCAAACATTAAAGTACCTGGTAACAAGATCAAGGTAGGCGCAAGCGGGCGGTGGGAATACACAGCCGTCGAAACAGACGCAGTAGGATACACCGAAGAATACAACACAGCTAACTCAGTACTTATTTTCACACTTCTTCAGTAATCTACTGTTATTACGTATACTACCTTTATATCTATAGTTACCTACTTTAATAATTTGGAGGTTATATAAAATACATGGAAGAGAGATTTCAGAAAGCACTTGCAGAGCATATTAAGACAGCAGGCAATGCTCCAAACCGTCGTTCAGCATTTGCCGAAGTAATGATGGATGTTATTCAGCCTAACAAGCTCACACTTGATCTTTTTAGTTCATTCATGCCAACGATTACCATTGCTCCTGGTGATGAAATTGCACGGCGTGTACGTAGAGCAATGTATCCCGTAAGAACGATGACACCTGGTGCAAAGCATCTTACCGATCAAACATCATTTGTCGATAAGTATACCTTTGTATTTGATCGCCTTATTGCTGGTACTTCATGCTCCCTATGGGAACTAAACAGCGGGGAAATGGGTACAGTACAGCAAATGCGTGATAATCTACGCGCAGATATTTTTGATAATCTTGTTAGTAAGGTATTCTCACTCCTTACTACCACATGGAATGAGAGTGATACTCCAGATAACTATCAGGATCTTGGGAGCACGCTTACCCAAACTGCTCTTGACACCGCTATCGAGTCAATGCTTGACAACGGTCAGAATGTACGCATGATTATGGGAACTCGTAAGGCACTACGCCCTCTCTACACTTTTGCACAATTCCGTGAATTTGAACTTGCTGGTGCAAACACGGATGCAGCCGCATTTGCAGTAGAGAGCGCCTTTAACGAATTTACCAACAGTCGCACGGTGCGTCGATATACTGGTATTCCTGTAGTAGAGCTACCACAGGTTACTCGTAACATGCTACCAGCTAACGCATTTAGTGGCAACCTACGTGCAGATCGTCTAATTCCTGATGACAAGGTACTTATTGTTGCAGACAATCCTGGTGTAATTGCCCTGTATGGTGGTACCGAATATCAGGACTACACTGATCCTAGTACTCAGCCACCTAACTATGTTATTCACTCTTGGCAGGCTTATGGTATGATGGTAGATGATCCCGAGGGTATTTCAATCCTCAAGCTCACCCATGCCTAAGTAAAAAAGTATAGTAATATACACAAAGAATTGCATAAACTTATACTTTATGCGATAAAGGAGCTACTATGTCATCAAGTAAAAATCATCAATTTATTGAATTTGAAGAGCAAATTGTAGAGCGGTGGGTAAAGACAGTACCACACATGGTATCTGGTAAGCGTGTTAATCCACATAAGACAACTGAATATATCGATTGGGTTCTTAAAACAAACTCAGCAAACTTTAACTACAATGCTTATAGCAAGCAGAAGCCACTTGCAGAGAAGGTAACTTTTGAATATCGTGATGAAGTATTAGAGCTTTATTCAGAGCAAGAACAAAAAGTATTCAAAAGAATTAACAGAAACCTTATTGAGCGGGGATTGCTAAAACTTTACAATGGTCAAGAAGGTAGTGTAAATACAAATAATGTATTATCAGATGAAGAAATTCAAGAACTTATTAACCTACCTACACTCCCCGCGTTTAAGAAAAGATTACAATCTATTACTAGCACTATTACTTTAGATAGAATCAAGCAAGCGCTTATCGATGGAGATAAATCTATCAAATGGGTAAGCGCGGTAACAGAGTATAGCGCTTCACTATAAATATAATAACGAGACGAGCATGGGATTAACAAAAGAAAGATTACTTGCGCAGGTACAACAAATACGATCTGAAGCTGCTATTTTTTTATCAGACACAATTACATTATTACGTGTAACCGGTGACACAGTAGTAAATGGTGAAAGTGTTCCTGTATATGCAAGTCCAGAAGTTTTAGATTGTAGAATTATCAATAGAAGCGGTGATAATCGATCAAGTATCGCTGCACAATTTCGCGCTGTAAAACAATCGTTCTACGATACAAACTACCGTATTCAATTACCATTTGGTACTCAAATAAAAATTGGTGATAGATTAGTATATAATGACGGGGTAGAAGAAATAAAACTAGAAGCAGTATTTATTCCTATTCAACATGATCTCATGGGGGCTTTTGTTATAGGTGCGGAAAAAGTAGCATAGTAAAGGTAACACAATTTATGGCTGGATCAAATTTAGAATTTGGTGTTACTGTAACTGTAAATGACAAAAGACTAAAAGAAATAGCAAAGCAGTATAATGTAGGTCTTGACCAAGCGTTAGAAACTATATCTCAAAAAATACTAAAAAAAGCAAAAGAACTAGCTCCTTTAGATACTGGTGACTTACGCGCAAGCGGCGTAGTTAAAAAAGATGGAGATAAAGCATATCAAGTCAGATTTGGAGATGGGCTACCAGATGGAAGAGCAGTATATCAAGAATTTGGTACTGGTGGTTTTGCGTTTGATAAATCTATGCTAAAATCTCCTGAAGAGTATCTTGATGGGGAAGTTTTAAAGTCTAAAAATAGATGGGTACCAGAAGTACATGTACCTATTAAACCAAAATACTTTTTAACAGGTGCTTTGTTAGCATATGATATTATGGATGATATAGATAAATACTTAAATAATTTCATGAAACAAGCAAAATGGATGACTGATGAGTATGTAGCTACAGATAACCTAGAGTTTGACTTTGGTATTGATGATTCAGGGTTTGATTTTAGTTAATATCTATAGTACAAAGTTTACATTACTATGTATGATCATACCTTTCAAGCAAGGATACTTTCATTATTAACATCAGGAATTGCTTCAGCAGTTAGCTCGGTATATAATAACCGTGTATACTATAATGTAGCTCCCCCAAATCCTACATTTCCGCTTCTTATCTATCAGCAAGGTCTTTTTGGAAGAAAAAATGATAGTATTAATCAAAATGGATGGAGAGGTGTGTTTATATTTCGCAGTATTGACACTACACTAAGCGGGGCTAATAATAAACTTATTGAAACTGCTGACGCCTTACAAAACATTACACTATCTGGAGAATATACTATAAACGTACTACCTACTTCACCAGTATCATTTCCAATAGAAAAACTAAGCGCTACCAACGTTTACACATCAGCAATGATGGTAGATGTTGCTATTTATAAATCATAATACTTTTTTAATATGTTGTTCTTTATTTTGGAGGTACTTACATGTCACCAATTAGAGGTTACAGTGGTACGCTATCAGTAAACAGTACTAACGTTGGTTGGGTTTCATCTTGGGAGGCTTCTGTAGAAACAGAATCACAAGAAATTGGGCCTTTTATCAACGATGCCGGTAGAATTTATGCTTTTAAGACTTCATCCCGCATTACTGGTAGTATTGATGCCACCATTCCAAATGGTAAAGATGGCGGTCAGACAATTCTTGTGAGCGGCGGTCTTAACGACGCATATCTTAATATCTCGCTAGTTACTACAGGCGGGTATACGATTACTATTCCAAGTGGACTAATTACAAACTTCTCAATCACCCAAGACGCAGCCGAAACAGTAAATGCTTCATTTGATTTTATGAGTAATGGTACATTTACTGTAGTGTAAAACTACAACAAAAATTGTTGGAAATACCCTACTGTATAAGTAGGGTATTTTTTTTTATAAGGAGATTTAAGGGTATGGTAAATCATTACGCAAATGATGTTGATTACTATTCAACCATTGAGGAGTTTATTACTGAAACAGATCTTATAGAAACTGATGTATATATTGCGGGATGGAATAAAAAGTTTCGCATAACTGCACTTTCTTTTGGTAAACAAGAAGATATAAACAAAAAAGCAACTGATAAAGAAACAAATCAGTTAGATCATACTGAATGGGTTTTATGGACGTTAGTGCACGGGGTGGTACGACCTAAAATAAACTACGCACAAGCAAAGCAACTTATGGATAAAAACGGTCAGTTTATCAATTCGCTTGCTGATGAAATTTGGAATATAGGAAGAGTTAGTAAGAAGGCTTTCGATGAATACATCCAAAAACTTTCAGAGCTGCATAAACTTGAAGAAGAGGCAGCAGCAGCGCGAGATAAGCGTAAGTAAACCACAGAAACCACTAATCAAACCAAATAACAACGAAATTACTAAAGCAAAAGAATACTATCAAAACATTAAAGAGGGGGAGAAAACTAAAAACTTTTCTTTTCGATTAGAACAGTCAAAGAGAAGTTTTCACTCATATTTAGCTAACGAAATGTTATCGACTATTCTTTTACTTTATGTGCAAAATATAGAAGATGGTAAAGCAACGCTCAAGCAATACTATGGTATAACTGGCGCTGATGTTGAGCGGGAAATAGCTATACGTAAACTACTAGTAGAGTCTCGTATTGCTTCTAAAAAACAAGGAAAACAAAAAGCAAGTAGAGAAGAAGAAAATAAGTTGTTAGAAATGTTAAGACAAAGTAACAACACTGCGAGGTAGTTTAGTATGTCAAATGTAGACGGCGGAACAATATATGTTAAACTACAAGGTAAAGATGTAGGTCTTACAGATATATTAGACAAAGTAAGAAATAAAGCTAGTGCTCTTAGACAAGAGGTTTTTGATTTATCTCAAGTACAATCTTTTAAGGCAGAGGATAAAACAAAAGCTGCATACATGCAGCTTCAATATGCTAAGGCTATCGCTGATACTGCATCTAAAGCAAACGAGCATCAGTTAGCCCTAGACATTATGACCGCAGCTCAACAAAAATTTAGTAGTCAATTATCACCAGACCAAGATAAAACTATTGAGTATGCGCGGTCTGTATTAATGGTTCAAGAAGCTATAAAAAAGTACGAAGATAATTTGCGTAGTTTTTTAATGGTACAAGCACAAACTGCATCTTCTACAAAAGAGTATAGCGCGGCGCTAGATCTGTTAGATAATGCACTTATGATAACCAAAGAAGGTACTAAAGACTACGCAACGATACAAAAACTACAACTAGATATTATAAAAAATCAAGAGCAAGCAGAGTTAAGAAAAAAAGAAGCCCTTGTTCAATCATTACTAGCTTCAAAAAATTATACAGAAGCAATAAAAGTACAACGTAGTATATTACAATCATTAAACGCTGATACAGCAGAGTATACTAGAGCCGCAACAAAATTAACTAAAATACAAGAAGAACAAAAAAATAGTAGCATTGACTTAGAGCAAGCACAAGTAAAGCTAGCTGCTGTACAGCGTGACTATACTAAGGCTATAGATCAAGCAAAAAAAATTAGAGACTCTTATATTAAAGACACTACTGAGTACATTGAACAATCTGCAAAAGTTATACAGCTTGAGCAGCAGGCTGAAAGAGATACTCTTGCAGCAGCTCTTGCACTTTCAAGAAAACAAAAAAGTGCTGGAGATTTATCTGGGGCTATACAAACACTACTAGATGCAGAAGCCAGACTAAAAAATAATCAAGAGCTTCAAAGTAAAGCAATACAACAACGTGTTTTAATAGAAGAAAAACTACAAAAACAAATACAAACAACCGTAACAGAAGAATTAAAATTAGCAAAAGCAGAAGCAGATAGGCTTGTTTCTACAAATAACTTAGCTGGCGCTATTAATGTACTAGAGGCGGCTACACATAATGTTGGAATAGAATCAAAACAACTTATAGAACTTCAAACAAGAATAACACAGTTACAAAGTCAACAAGAAAAACAAACAGCAGACGCAGCAGTAGCAGAATATCGAGCAGCAGTAGCGGTAAATGATCATGCTAAAGCATTACAAATACTTGACACCGCACTAAAGCAAGTTATCCAAGGATCACAACAACACACTCGTCTTGCTCAACTACAGTCTGTTGCCCAAGTAAACGCGGCTGATGCAGCTTTAAAACAAGCAATGGCTAATGCGCGGGCAGAATACTCTGCTAGAAACTACGCAGCAGCAATAGCAATACTTAAAAACGCATTAAATGGTACTAAAGCAAGTACCATGCAAGCATCACAAGCTACTGAATTACTAAATAGAATACAGACAAGAGCTTCAGGAGCACAGCGTGGTATTGGTGGAAACCTATTCTATGCAGTAAAGGCACTTAACTCATATGTAGGTGCTGCTTTCGCATTAGAGGCAGTAGCATTTGCATTTTATGATGTTGTAAGAGCGGGTAATGAGTTAGAGAAAACACATATTACTCTTAGAGCATTATCAGGAACTACTCAAAGATATACTGAGGTAGTAGCAGCAGCGCAGTCACAACAAGGGTTATTCGGAGGAAGTCTACAGCAAAACTTAGAAGATATGACTTCCTTCTCATTTGTTGCTAACCAAACCGGATTATCAATTGAAGCACTAGTGAACATAGCGCGTAGACTAGCTATCTTAGACCCACAGCAGGGTATCAAGGGCGCTTCTATTGCTTTGAAAGAGTTTTTTTCCGGTATGTTATATTGCCGGTGTTATTAACTCGATATATAAAATAATAACAAAATCTGTCTAAAACGGTGGATGCTGAAACTGCAAATACCGTGCGAACTAATAAACTAAAAAATATTAGCCGCGTAGAGCGTAGGCTGTTGAACCTTCTGACAAAAATAAATATGTACTGTACAAAAGTGTTTTTATAAAGGATACTATACCTATGATTTTTGTCTATTGTGTTTTAAATACAGTAAATAATAAATACTATATAGGTCAGTCTAAAGATATAAAACGTAGATGGAGAGTTCATAGTACTGGTAAAGGCAGCAAACTTCTAGCAAAAGCAATTACGTTGTATGGTTTAGAGTCATTTAAGTTTTTTATTATAGATAAAACAAACCAACAAGAAATTGCTGACATGCTAGAGGAGAATTATATTAAACAATATAATTCTTTAAGTCCAAATGGATATAACTTAGCCCCATCTGCAACCAAAGCAAGAGTAAGTAGAATACCAAACGAAGTTCAACAAAGTATTATAAACGCTTATCTTAATAATATACCAGTAAAAGATATATCAAAATTATTTAACTATAGTGTAGGCGCTATAGTAAAAACATTAAAGCGCCACAATATACAAACTAGAAAACCTATTACAAAAAGATATAAAAGTAAAATAGATAAGCAAATACTTGTAGAACTTTTAAAACAAGATAAATCGACTGCTGAAATTGCTAAATACTTTAGAACAAACTATAAATATATTTGGAAGTATATTAAAACACATAATATAGAAGAATATAATACTAAGCCCAAGAGAGACAGACAATCGCAAGATTGAAAATGTACGCCGACCTATTACAAAAAAAAGTAATAGAAGTGAAGATAAAAAACTTCACGATAACAAGTTGGATATTACATCGCTAGCTAGAAGATTTGAAATACCAAGAGATTCACTTAATAACATAAAAAACGCCAGAACCGAAATGGAAAGGTTAGCAGGTTTAGAAGATTTGCTAACTAAAATGGGTATTTCTCAGCAATTACTAAATGATCAAGCTGAAAGTACCGCAGTTACTTATGATAAACTTGGCGGAAGTTTTGATGATCTTAAAGCATCGGTTGGTCAACTTTTAGCTACTTTAGGTGGTTCTTCAGCGGCCACTGCTGCTACTTTTTTTAATAATTTAGCAGAAAGTGTTGATTATTTAACTAAAAGTTTAAAAACTCTTGGAAGTGTACCTACAAATCAACGCATCATTAAAGATTCCGAAAGTTATGAAGAGTATACACAAAGAATAAAAGACGCAGTTATTGAGCAAAATAGACTTTCAAGAACTTCAGGAGTGGGTAGCGGTATAGCTTTAAAGTCTCAAATTGATCAAATAAAAATTGCTACAGAAGAGCAGTTTAATTTTATTAAATCACTAAAAGCTACCGCTGATGAAGAAGAATCAATTATTAAAGTTTTTGTACAACATAAAGATGCTTTAGCAGAAATAGATGCAGGTATACAACAATATAGTAGCAATCTTAAATTAACTGAAGAGTCTACAAACTTACTAAGAACTGCTTTATACGAACTTGTTTTACTTCATGAAGATGGTGCTGCTGGAGCACTAGCTTCAGTTGATGCTTTAAATAATCAAAAATTTGCTAATCAAAGTTTAGCAATAACATATCAAGACATTATTACTCTTGTAGAACAACTTAATAAAAGTAGAAACAACGAACAAAAAGAAACTGGTAAAACTATTAGTGTTATAGAAGAGCTTAAACAAAAAATAAAAGAAGAAAGCTCAGAAAAAGCTAAGAGTAAAGTAGAGAGCGATTTACTTAGTAACGCGCAACAACAGTTAATGATCTATGCTCAGATGGCTGCTGATGGTCTTATATCTGCGGCTGATGCTGCTAGTATCATGGCAAATAGGTTTGGATTTGCTCAACAAGAATCTCAAGACTTAATTAATTCTTTACGTTTATTACAACAAGAGCAACTAAAAACAGACGCTCTTGAAACGTATAAAGATCTTACACCAGAGCAAAGAAGGACAGTTGATCTTTTAACAAAGCCTAGACTTATGGGCTTTGCACCTGGAATTACACAAAATTTTGTTGGAGTAGTTAATGCAGTAAAAGAAACTGGAGATCAACTAGAAAGAATTAAAGACTTTGAATGGCAATCAAGTTTTGACACGTCAAATGAAGTAAAGCAGCTTGATTTACTCGTTGAAAAACAAAAATCATTTGTAAAAAATAGCGAGGAATGGTTAGAGGTACAAGGACAAATTAACGATACTCGTCGAAACCTTGAACGCTACAAAAGTGAATTTGAGTTTGATGTAAAGTTTGAAGTAGCTGATACTCCTGAAAAAATAACACTTCTTGAAGGTAAACTTAAAGGATTAACTGAAGGTACAAAAGAGTATTATGATGTTCAGCTAGAGATTGTTAAGTTGCGACAACAACTTGCTTCAGAAGGAGCTGGAGGTGGAGCAGCAGGTCTTAGTGCTGCTGAAGGAGACTTAAAGAAGCGATTAAAAATAGCACAAGACTTACGCGAGGCTTTATTAAAATTAAACGAAGATTTTTATAAAAAGTCAAAAGAAGCAGAGCAAGAGTACTATGATAACTTAAAAGAAATCTTCGACAAATACAATAAAGAAATAGCTAAAGCTCAACGAGAAAATGAAAAACTAAAACGAGAAAGTAGGGCTGATTTCTATAAATCCCTTACTGATGTAGAAGGTATAGACACACAAGCATTTTCTGCACAATATGAAGCCGCTTTTGCAGAAGCACAGCGTATTGCTCAAGAAGGTAAAGCATCACTATCAAGAGAGTTTTTATCACTACGTCAAGATCAAATATCTGAAATGATGGATCTTGAGCGGGAGATGGCTGATATTCGAGCCGATGAAGATATGCCAGAAACTTCAAAAAAGGCTAAGTTAGAATATCTACAAGGTGTTAAAAAACTTATTGAAGATGCTCAACGAGAGCAGCTAAAGCAGCTTATGGAGGGTGGAGATTCTAATCTTGCTCAACTTAATGAAGAATTAAGCGCAGAAGAGAAACGCTATCAAGAACAAACACAAAAAATAGCGCTAGAAGCTAAAGAGCAGGCTGATGAAAAAGTTAAAGCAGCACAGCGTGCTACAGAAGCACTTTCTATAGAAAACAAAGAGCTTGAAAAACAGATAGGTTTACTTGGCGATATTACTGAAATAGTAACAAGTAGCGCGGGTAAAACAGCTATTAGTTCTATGATAGAATTACCCACACGCTCAAATCCTATTCCAGTACCACAACCAGTAATAGACCAAGCACAAGGAACAGCAGTACCTACACCAGATATTATACAATCTCACGATAGAGTACTGAATGAAACACTCAGTATTGTTGGTATACGACTTGAAGAGCGTTTACTACAAGTTATTAACGCTATCGATACATCAAAAACTGAAATTATCAGTTCTATTGGTACTATGGATAGAAGTATACAACAACTACGCGGAACTTCATTAACAAGTAGATAAAGGATATAAGTAATGAACACATATATTACATTAAATGGTACTAATTTTTTTCCAACAAGTATTGAGCGCGGATTAAATAAAGTAGGTGATTTTAGAAGAGCTGCTAATGGAACTGCATACTACTATCACCGCGCTAATAAAAATACTTGGACTCTTACTTGGAATAAGTTAAGAGAAACATCGTTGTCGGCTATTACTGCAATTGGAGTACTAACAGCCTCATTTACTTTTGTAGATGAGGCTGGTACTTCTTACACTGTGCTAGTACCTC
>OGVU01000035.1_pt1 | contig 15856 bp, 15 predicted proteins | sample 1575861 | NCBI WGS metagenome assembly OGVU01 (sample SAMN07581532, study PRJEB24739) | freshwater metagenome | place: Singapore | collected 2015-01 | reverse complement strand
GTTTCCCAGTCACGATATTTACGGCTGTGACATAGTTCTCCCACTGACCACCCAACATCTTTTATAAAATGTTTTTACCATGAAAATACTTACAGCAGAAGAAATTCAAGAACAGATTAAGAAAGAAAGAATCCGTTTAGAAGGATTGAATAATGAGCTTAATCGAATCAGGTCTAAAAGACACTACGTAAAAAATAAAATCAAGAAATTATTGGAGATAAGCCCAAATCAAGTTGAGATGGACTTTGATGTAATAACGTTTTAACATAACGTTTTGCGTGTTTACGCAGTGCGATTGATTAATTAAAAACTAAATATTATGACAGCAAAAGAATATTACAAATCAACACGAATGGTTGAAACAAGAAATTGGACTTTAGAAATGGCACTTAACTTTGCCGAAGAATATGCCGAAGCATTGCGTAAACACGCTGTTAGCAGTTCGGTTTGCCATTGCGACAAACTTCCTGATGGAGAGATAGCTATTAGTAGTAAAGCACTTCAAAAGCCTTACGGTGATTTGGGGCAAACTGACTGCTAACAGTCGTATAGGCGATGTTTTAATATCGCTTATACTTTGTTGTATTTTACTTAAAGAATTGACGTTTCTTGTCAGCTCTATTCTTAGATTGGTCTTGAGACTTAGTTGTGTGAGCGCTAGTGTGAGCCACATCTAACCCGTCAAGATTACCATGAGTGCCATTCCTTCTGTTAATAGCTTGAAGTACAGCCCTGTATTTCTTACGAGCAGGAGTTGAATGGTACTTTTTATTGTACTTATCTCTTTTCTTAGCAGCCTCCGGATGGGTTTGATAAAACCTTGCCGTTCTGCTTTTACCTCGTTTCGTCCCCGCTAATCTATTTCTTGCCATTACTTAATGATTAATAATCCTGTAAGGATTCCATTTGCTAACAAAGATATGTTTCTTTGGCGTTTAACTTTTTTAAGCTCAAAGTCTTTTGTAGCTATGATTGTATCTTTCGAATTGATGATGTATCTCTGCGCCTGAACAATTGTATCTAGGTTTTTGATAACACCATCTTTAACTTGCCCTTGAGTGTATAAAACATGAATCAAGGTGTCTTGAATAGGAACAATGTTAAAAGTGTCTCTACGACCTTTAATGATGGATAATTCAGCCATTAACTCGTCAACTCTTCCGTTCAACGTCTTGATTACTTTCTTTCCATTATCGGAAGCTACAGTATTCAGCTTTATAACCGTTTCCTTGCCTTCGATTCTTCGTTCAATTACCTTTTGTTTAGAAACAGGAAATACTTGCTTTGAAGGCTTGAAGTAATTAAATACAACAAACACTAATAAAACAAGTATAACTATGTCTCTTAGATTATTTCTCACGGTCTGAACGTTTTTTTGTAATCTGCTAAACGGTTTAACCATCCTTTCAAAAATTTATTATTAGGAACTCCCGGTCTTCCAATGTATTTGAAGAACGCTTCTCTTTCCGCGATAATCGCATCGAACAATTTTACAGGCTCAATACTATTAGCCGCATTCATAGTTCCATTTCCAAGAATCCCATCAACAGTAATATTCACACCGCACTTAACAATCGCTTTCTGAAGAAGCTTAACAGCAGGTTTTTTACCGCTACCCCAAGCCATACCTACAGAAATAATAGCAACGTTCATAGACTTAAACTCGTCCCCGCGCATACTATTCCAATACAAAGTCTTAAATACATTAAACCAATCATCAGCGCTCATAGCGTAAAATCTAGTGTCATTATTCTTTCCAAACACAGATACCCAAACTTTATAGGTAATCCCTACATTTGTATGGTATCCTGATTTACCTAAGAAAGGAGTTGGGCATGGATATTTACTAGCTGAGTCAGCAGTATCTCTTGATAGCCCGCCTTCCCAACGTTTTGTGAACTCTACGTATTTTTGTATTAAAGGATTCATTCTTGTAATTCTTTTTTAATGTCTTTTGCTTTCTTAATCATTCCTGTTACTTTAGCTAGGTATGAGTAGCCTTTAACAGCTTTAAATGACTCGTCCATGCTCTTAACCTCAATACTTATAAGTACCAATGCCAACAGTTTTGTAGCTATAAACTCAACACTTACGACCATTTTAGTTAATTCGTTAATCATAAAATAGTCAGATGCGTAGATAAGTAATACAGCGGCAACATAGCTAAGTAATTTTGGAACAAATCCAAACCTCCACTTTTTAGATGTTATTTCATGCCCAAGATTATGAGCTTTCCAAAATCCAAATCCTGTGTCGATGATAGTGGACAATGCTACCAAAATGACAATTCCTTTTACCGGAGCAAAGAATACAAATAATACTTTCAGTAATGTACTGAAATATGTCGCTAGAGAGGTTTTCATGATTTTATAATTAACTTGTTTGATATTTTTTAAGCTCTTCATTAGCCCATGCTAGCACTTCATTGTCTTCCCAAGTGTTTAAGTATGTAAAACCATTTAAAGTAGTTCCATATTTGCCGTTTATTAAAATGTCAACGCTTGCTGTCTTTTCTTTTGTGATGTCATAAACACCTACTAATTCAACGGTTTCAACATTTATTAATGCAGAAAAGTATTCTAATTTAATTGTCATGATAAAATATTTGAAGTTGATAAAGTCATTGTTCTAACTGCTAAACATGATGATGTTTCAGTTCTGTCTTTCGGGTAAATTGTGCCTACTGAATTAACACCCCAATAATAAGAACTGCTTGCAGGTTTATATGGTGTAGAAGTTAAAGATGAGTAAGTAAATATAAATGTACTCATTGCTGTATAACCAAGTGGATTTGCTAAGTCAGGACAAAGTATATTTTCCCAATGTTTTCTATTTGCTAGCATCCAACCACTTGTAAATGACCCAATTGAAATTAAATTACAAGTTGAGCAAGAATTTGTTATTCCACCTGTAACAACATCTGTAGCGGTTCTTTTATAAGCGGTTAAATTTGTTCCATCCCATGTGCCCCAATCTAACATAATTGGAAGTGTATATGTTTGACCGCCTAAAATGTCTGTAAATCTATTTGTGGTAGTATTCAGGGTTGGACTGCCATTTGAATGTAATGGACTTGAATCTAGCGTAAAAAAATCTACCCCCCTTCCGTCTTCAAACCAACCGTCATCATATTGAATCAAGCTAGCTGTAACTCCTGACTTTAAGATTCTTGCAGTCATTCTTGAAGAAGTGCTTATAGATTGTTGTTTTATATCAATTCTTGTTGGCATTAGTAAGTTTTATTTAATGTGAAAATTTCTGAGTAAATTGAATCTCCTGTACTTGCTGTTCCCCACTGAGCTGTTATTGACAGCGTATTGTTAATTGTTGTATCAAACCCTGAAGTTGTTTCTTTTGAGAAATTAGTTCCTTCAAACGAAGTTGATGCATCTTTTGTGTAGAAGAAAATACCGCCTGTTGCAATTTTAGCGACTCCCGAAACGCCAATTTCTCTCACAATAAAATCAACCTCCAATCTCCAATGTTTGTTAGTTGCTCCATTAAGCGTAATTACTCCTGTGTCAGCTAAAACAATGCTACCGCTTTTAATTCTTATATGTAAAGTATGATTATTGACGCATGTAATGTGGCCTGTTGCTACAGCGCGGAAACTATCTCCAACTTTAAACATATTAGCAGGCACTGTAAGTGTTCCTAATCCTCCGTCAAGAAGAGATGTTTCTGTTACAGTGTTAGAAATAGGAGTGCTAGAGTTAGTCTGTGTATACAACCTACTCAAATAGCCAAGTGAATTTTGAGCGTACTTATCTATTTCTATATTAGTAGACATTATTGTACAGTAATAATTATAAATTCAGTGCCTGTTGCATCGTAAGAAAGTCCTGTAATTCTATTCCCTATTGCTCCTGCATCAAAACTAATAGTTTCACCTGCTTTCAGCGTGATTCCACCAACTAATCCATCAGCAGAACCAACATTAGCAATTGAAAAACTGTAACAATCTTTAATTTCGCCATCTGCGGTAGGTCTTTCGAAAGTTCCTTTTCTATTTGGTACTGTTCCCGAACCTGTTAACCAAAGCGAAATATCATTGACAGCTGATTCAATTTCGCTGTAGTCAACTAATAAGCTGAGAGGTAGTTTTAATGATGAGTTTCTGTTTTCGTTTATAAAGTTGATTACAACATAAGCTTCTCCGTTATGAGCGTGGTAAGGAGAGACAGACTTTATATCGCTAAATTGATAATATTCAATAGCACCGCTATCGTATGTAATCTTAAGTTGATTGTTAACGTTTTCTATAGTCATGATTTCTTATTTAATTCGTTTAATTGAAAAAGCAGCATAGTCACTACTAATATTTACATAATCCTGAATCGTGTTTGTTTTCATCAATTTAACAGTATCCCCTGCTGTTAAATAAACGCCTGTAATCCCACCGCTTAAATCAATAAATTTAGCACTTGTGTTAGGAGAAAACGTGTTAGAAGCCATAACCTCAGTATTGTTACGGACTAATCCTGATACCACAACTCCTTTTGTGCTACCCCACCCTAAAGTACCATCTGAGCTTGTAAGCCTAACAGCAAAACTCATGTCGTAATAACCTGTAGAAGGACACGTCCATGTTCCTGTAGAAAAATTATAAGCTGAATAATCATCATATACAGGCGACGGTTTAAATACACTCCCCGCTAATAAGTCGGAATTCGCTAATGAGTGAGTTGATTTAGAAAATCCTGAAACTTCAGATTTAGCATAAAAACCACCAAAAGAAGAAGGTATCTCTAAACCACAAACGTAATTAATGACAGCCTGTAAAATTTGATTGTAACCGTAAACTCCGGGTGTCAAACCTAGGCAGTTGGAGCCAATCGTGAATGTTAAATTTAAGTCAGAAATGCTAGTCATTACGTACGACTCTAGCAAGGCTAATACATCATTTAAACTTGCTCCTTCAGGAACAAAAATAGACGAAAAATTACCATCAAACAACGTAATGTCTGATGTTTTATTTGGGCAGTTATCCGAACAAGTACAACTTGCTAGGCTATTGCTATTTCCGCAACTACAACTCATATCTTAACAATTACAATTTTCACTTAATTTACTAATAAGGCAATTCTCATCATCTTTGCTATAGAAATTATATGGCATACATTTCAATGCATCAATGATTAAATAATCCTTGAATATTTCCTCCCAAGAAGCATCACACTTGCCAAATCCGTACACTTCAAAATTCTTAATTGAAGCAACTTCCTTAGCAAGAATAGCTTTCTTTTTTTTCAGTAAGTTCCCGTTACTAGGAACTTGATTTTCACAGCAATTATCCATTACAACAACAAAGGCTATTTAAAATATCAATTTGCGCTTGAGCAGAAATCCAATCCTTGCTACACACGCTGAACTCTAATTCATCCATTACAACCTTAAATTTCATGGCGTTCATGAATTGTTTATTGTCACAAATCGGTTTACAAGGGTTAGTGTCTATTCCGCAGAAAGCTTGTTTAACCAACGTCTTATAGCATTTAAGGAGCGATAGGCATAGGACAACAATTTTTTCTTTCGTGCAATATCTAGTGTCATTACAGTTTCCCGTACAACTATACTCAGCCCAATAAGCAGAATTAGCAGGAATTGAAGGGTCAGCATTGGTATTAGTAGCAGTAACCTTATAAAGTTTTCCATTTCTTTTTACAATTGCACCAATAAATAATTCGTAAGTGACAGCTTGATTCCAGTCAGGATACGAGCATAACTCAACTTCGTAAATACCATCTATATCTCCTTGTTGGAAATTGTAGATAAAAGTGTTACTTGAATCGTAGTAAGGAGGAATAACCTCATCAGCTCCTTCATAATCAGATGTAGCATAGATGTATTTTCCGCCGTTAGGCTTGGTGATAGTGATTATTCTGCTGTTAAAAAGCTCTCCATCATGTCCCGGTAATCCATTTGAATCATAGTTTGAGTTATCTGTAAATGTAATCTTTGTACAATCACAATTCACGGTAATACCTGAGCATGCATCGTTTTGGATTGACGCATTAAACGGCTCATATATAGGACATGAATTTATTTCTTCAATTACATTGTAATTGTAATCGTACGAAAAGAAAGAAAAAACATCAGCAGGCTGAACGGTTTCCACGTTTGTTTCATCAACTCCATCTCTAAAATAAGAAGCTGACTCTCCATTCCAAACATATTTATGTGTATGAGACGCTTCTGAATTATCAGATAAATCAATAACAGTTTCTACATATTCAAATTCAAAATTGTCGTCATAATACTTTTCAAGTATAACATTATCTAAGAATGGATAAGGGGTTGGATACCAAGTATATGCAGGGTTATAGTATTCAGGGTCGAAATATGCTTTCGGACTTTTTGATACGTCTATCGGCAAAGAAAATGAATCAACAATCCATTTAAAAAACTGATAAAAGTTATTTGCTCCATAACCCGCGTCTGTAAGGCTAGAGCTTGCATTTATACCGGGAGCTATATTCGATGAATTGTATGTGTATTCATCTCCTGTAACGAAATCAGGGAAATCAGTCCAAATTACATCAGAATAATCCAAAGAAAGCTCTAAAGGAGTTGAGATGTATTCAACTGAATTGAATTTAATAGAATTAAATACCTGCTTTATAGATGTACCGCTAGGATAAAATTCATTTTCACCAACATCGAATGGCCTTTCACCGTCCTTAAATCTACATTGTACGTTTTTTCTTACTCTGTAGTTTTTATTCAAATCGTTGTCAAATCTAATAATAGAACCATTATACGGGTAAACACCTGCTTCATTAACATTAGGTAATGTTTCGTATAATTTGTTACATTTTATTAAATCGTGTGTCTTAACTGTAGCCATATCCTGATTATTGTTACAAATTTAGTTTTTTATTTGATACATTATTTTTAGTCTCCTAAGTCCTCTTCAAAGTCTTCTCCTAAGTCGTCTTCTAAATCATCACCTAAGTCTTCTTCAAAGCTTCTGTCTGTTTTTGGTTTTGAGTATCGTCTATTCGCTATGATTTTACCATCTTCACCGTATTCAATCATTTTATCATTAAACAAGAAATTAACTAAATATCTAGTCGCTCCTTGCTCTTTTAGTAAGGTTCGAATTTCGTTTTCAGTGTACCCTTGTTTTATATACATATTAACGACACTTCTAGCTTCTTCTAGGTGTTCATTAGCTTTTACAGCGGCATTAAGCCTTTCTTCATTTATCTTAGCGTTAATAGCGTCTAAATCCGCTTGACCTACACCTTTTACTTTTCGTGATATTTGGTCTTCTATTTTTTCTTTTTCACTTATAAGTGGTCTTAAATCAGCAGAAGAGTTGTTAATTTTTTTAAAATCCGTGTAGGTAATTCTTTTCGCTAACTCACTACCCATGTCAATAGTACGAAGTTTTATACCTAAAAATGTATTAAATAACTCATTAACAGGACTATTTGACACTCCTTTTGAAGACTCTCCACCTCCAAATGAGTCCATTATTTTTAACACTTGACCAACAGTACCTCCCGGTAGTAATCTTTCATTTAGTAAGTAGTCTATCTTTTCAAAGAAATCCATTTCTTCCATTTCTTTAGAATAGTTCCCGTACTTGTCAACGTTTTGAAGTGTTCCTGCGACTGCCCCTGTGAAGATGTCAACATAAATATATGGTTGAAGCACTTCATCTACCATAGCTACGAATCCATCTTCTGTAAGAGCTGTGTAGTACTTATGATAAAGTGTTTGAGGGTCAATACGGTTTATGTCAATATAAGTGTGAGAACCTTTAAAATTTCCATCCCAAGGAAGTAATGTGTTATATTTCCTATAATCAGGCATAACTTCTCTTAGCGCTCTATCCTTATCGTCATCCCAATCAAGCATCATAGACATTATCTTGTATAACATTGTACTAGCAAACAAAGAAGCACCTATTCCTGACATCTTACCTGCTGACCTGACAAAAAGTTTAGAGGCAGAAGACCTATACACATCAGCTTTATTAGGGTCTGATTCTTGTTTCGCCTTTTTCATCATTGCTTTTCCGTCAGCAATCATTTCGAACATGTTCTTAATGATGTTTTTGTCATTAACTTTTGATTGGAAATCAAACTGAACAAACGAACCTACAAATGGGAACTTTGACAACCATTTCAAAAATTCAGGAGAACGTTCATAAGTAGGCATTTGCTGTCTAACCTGTAGAGCTGTTTTTTCCCTAATTGCTTCTTCGATTTCAGCGTCAGATTTCCCTTCAATTTTCATTACAGCTCCATAAGCACTCATGTTTCTAGCTTTTGTGTTAAAATACATTATAGCTTTAAACATGGAATCTGTAAAAGAGTATGAAGCGGATGCCGCATCAAAAGCAGATTTAGTTCCTCTTCTAGCTGTTCCTGTAATTTTATTGTAAACAAATTTAGCCTTAGACTCCATTGCTGTAGATATAGAATCAGGAGACATTCCTTGTTCTCCAAACGCAATTTCAGCTAATTCTTTGATTGATTCAGCATTAATATTACTTGATATAGCACCAACAGAAATAAGCTCTTCAAGCATTACATTTGCTTTTTGAGACGGAGACAACTCAGAATAGTTACTTACGCCATAGAATTTCTTTTGGTCTTCAGATAAAACTGAACTATAATTCTTCATCTTGCCTGTTTCTCCTCCTTGCATGGTATTTGTAGCAAGATTAGATATAGCCCTAATAAGAGTAGGTACTTGATTTAATAAAACTGATGCAATTTCGTCTTGCGTCTTATTCTCAAACCCTTTTTGAACAGCTTTCATGGCAGTAACCATACCGATAGGTAAATTACCTGTTTTAGCCAACTGAACATATCCCGACAAATAGTTGGCCGCATTTGAGCCGATTGATAATATCGTTAAATAAGCTTTCGTTAACGCTGATGCCTTTGTTAGCAACTCAAGCCCTGAACCTGCTCCTTTAGAGGAAGCTATCCCTGCCCCTGTTAGATATTCGTGTAGTTCAGGGGAAACGTAATACCCATTAAGCCTACTGCTTGCTTCATTTATCTTAACCCAACCCTTAACATTCTCTTTTACAGCTAAGTATCTTGAATCAATAATAGCCTGTTCAACCGTTCCTTTATGTAATAATCCTGCTTGTTTAGCTACGGTTGTAGCAAAATTAGTAGCAGGGTCTTTGATTTCTTTTAATAATTCTCTGTATTCGCTATCTAATTTTTTCTTTCTTTTTAAAGCACCGCGCTCAGATTTAGATTTAATTAGATTAACATTTCTGATGAATCCTTGTAAATCTTCCTTGGCTTTAACCATACTAGATAATTTCTCTTCTATGGATGAGTTGTTAAATCTGAATACTGTTCCTGTTTTTGAGATATTGACAGGATTTCCAAATGAGAAAGTATTTTCACCTTGCTTGTCAGGCATTGATTTTAATTGACCTTTTTTCAAGAATGATTTATCATTTATACTATGTGTAACATTTTCTTGTAGGAAAGTTTTAAAATCTTTAAGACTATCGAATTCAAATGCATTATCATTGGTTACACCAAATGAGTTTCTAAAGTAAGCTTCAACTTTTCCATTAGGATTTATAGTATAATCAATTGATACAGCACTTTTGTATGCGCTAGACTTAAATGCCCAATTTGTAATCCTGTCTCTTTCTTCTTTTGAGAATAGGTCTAACCAATTTCCTGTATATCCTTCATGATTGTATGTAAATGCATGATAACTAGCATGCACATACATATCGTTGTTTTGAGTGATAGAAGCTTCGGCTCCTTGAGTCATAAGGCCTGATTTAATAAGCTGTTCAGACATATCATCAATCATCCCTCTCATCTTCATAACAACCGGCTTCAAGTATCTCGCTGCTTCAGGATGCCTGCTAAACATATTAGTACGGAATGCCGGGTCTTTCAATGCTCTATCTACAGCCTGCTTAATCAAAACTTTTGATACTTTCTTTTTGTTAGCTGAATAGTATTCGTCAATAGCTTTATTCAAGTCGCCTATAACAGAATTTATTCTAGTTTGGATAAGTGTTATTTCGCGTCTTGCTTTTGATGCTTTATATGCTATAGATTCATCAACACCTCTATTGGCGCTCATCCATTTTCTACCTCTCCTTGTTCGTTCAGATTCAGGACTCATTACGGAGTTGCTGAATATAACAACAGGATTTATTCTTTCGTTGAAATCAGCTTGCCCTGAAGCTTCAATTTTAGCTAACTCTTTTGATGACATATAAGCAATAGGAGTTCCTTTAGAAAGCTCCCTAGCTATTTTATTTACGTAGTTCTCTAAAGTGTCTTTTGTTATGTCTAATTTACCGCCTCTGATTCCTACGGCTGATAAACCGAATACTCGTGCAACGGAAGCCCAAAAGTCTTTTAGGAACTCTCTAATTGGCTTCTTTCTTCTGTCTTCAGATATTTTCTCAGCTCTATCCGCAATCATTTTAGATACAGCCTCAAAACCAACACCTTTTCTTTCTTCCTTAGTGAGGTCTTTTACATCTGTTTTACCGCCGTGAACATCTGAATATCCACTATCATTCATTACTTCATCAACGTATTCTTGACCATTAGCCATGATTAACTCAATCCCTTTTGATAACATGGCGGGATTAGCTTGCTCCATAACTTTCATGTATACGTGAGCATACTCTTCGAATGCGGTATTATTGTTTGCTACTTTTGGATTAAGGAATATCTCACCATTAACTAAGATTGCCGCTTCATTTCTACTTCTACCTAAAAGGTCAGCCATAGCGTTGAAAGAATCTTCGTCTGTGTAAACGTTTAATTCTGCTCCAAAAGAGCTTCTAAGCTTATTTAATACAGCTTCAGTGAATGTATTTGTGATACCTCTCTTTGCTGTAGCCATGTTTTTCTTCGTCTTAGGCTTTTTAGACTTTTCAGGCATTTCTGTAGAGTCAATCTCTACAGCTACTTTAGCGTCTTCTGATTCAGCAACTTCTTCTAAAGCCTTATCTCCTTTAACTGACTCCTTCATATCAGCTAATTTTTGCTTTTCTATGGCTTTTTGTTGAGCAGGAGTAGATGTAACCTTCTCTTCTTTGGGAGCTTTTGATTCAGCCACTTTTTTAAGGTACTGCTCTTTAGCCATTTGCTGAAGCTCTTTATCCGCTTTTATAAGTTCTCCATCAACTTCTTTCCACCATCCACCATTATTGCCGTCAGCTTTAACCATTTTTATAGGCTTAACATTACCAACGGGTTGAACAATAACAAATGGTTGGTTTGACACAGAAGGTTTAGAGTTACTTTCTGTGGATGGTTTTTCAGCTTTTTCAGTAGATTCATTTACAAATATAGTAGCCCCGTTAGAAAGAACAACATAATCTCTGCCTGAGCTAGTCTGTTTAATTGGAGATTTTGATGCAATCTCTTTTCCGTTCACATCTTTTATACTAGCTGTTTTGCCGTCCTCAGAAACCTTTGATGAATACTGACCATCAATATTCGCTCCTCTAATTGTTGCTTTTACAGGTGTATAATCTGATTTATTAGTTTTAGCAGGAGTAGATTCTTTTGCTTGAGCTGTTGTCGGAGTTGAGAAATTCTTAGCCAACTCTGATTTTGGCTTGAAACCATTGATTTTCAACCCATTGTCAAGTACTGCCTTATCTAAAAGACCATTATTGAGTGCTTCCTTGAACTCGTCCTCACTCATCCATGAATCAGAACTACCTAATTTGTATTTACAAGCCATATTATTTTCCTAATTCTTGGTCAATCAAGATTGATTCATTTGTAAGATTTACTCTAGCTAACAAGTCAGCGTATTCTCCAACTGCTTTTGTTTGGATTTCAATAAAGTCGTAAAGCTTGATTAAAACTTTTGGACTAACCCCTTGACCGCAAGCATCTTCATACTTGGAAAGAAGCTCCTCTTCCATATCTAAAGCTACTTCTATAGCGTCTAATAACGTGTCAGCATCAACTGTAACAGCCTCTAAAGCAGGAACTTCAACTTCCTCATACATATCGTTCATGAATTGCGCCCACGTATTGTAATGCCCTCTTTCGTCCAATGATTCTGATGTAAAGAATTTTTCAGCACCAAAATAACCTTTGTTACGCATGCAGTTAGCTAAATGCAAATATGAATGACTAGCAATAAGCTCTTGCTTTGCTAACTCATTGATTAACGATATTTCTTCTTTACTAAGTAATTTTTTCATCTTAACACTGTTTTTTAATTATGTTGTTTTCTTCTAGTTGTCTTACTATTTTATCAAAGTTACTATCTATTTTTGAAATACGCTCAAAAGCACCGTCTCCATGTTTAGCATTAAATTGTGATTCAGCTTGTTTTCTCTTTGTAGACCTTGCCGGAATCTTGTTTATTTCTCTAACTTCCTGATACTTTTTACTTGTAGAGACCTCCTCTATTGCGGGCTCTTCAAAAATGTCAGTCTCAGTAGGAACTACTTGTTCTTCTTGAACCACTCCACTAGCGCTAGGCGCTTCTTGGCTTGTTTGAGTGACAGGCTCGGTTTGGATAGGTTCTTGCCCTTCTCCGACTTGACCTGATACCCCTGTGATGTTTTCTGTATCATTTTTAGTAGGCGTTTGGTTATTTATTTCCAATTCAGTAGTTGGAGAGGGCGCATCAGGAATAGGTTCTACTTTTTGTTGACTTTTCTTTGTTGCGATTCCTCTCTTGTTTCTAGGGGCTTCTGCTATAGTTGGAGCTTCAGGAGTAGATAAATCAATAGGTGTTTCAAATGAAGAAGGTTCGGGAGTAGCTTCTGCTTTTTCAGCAGGTTTAGCTTTCTTGTTCTTCTCTTTGTTTTCAGCTTTAACTTTTTTAATCTTACCCTTTCTATCATTAGCAGATTCCGCAATAGCGTTAGCTGTAGTTACAACATCTACAGCTTCTGTTGTTCCATCTTCTTTCTCTTCTTCTATAGTAAGAGACTCAGCATTCATATTTTCTTCGTGCAATCTGATAAGGTTATAAACCTCATTTACAGGGCTTTCCCCTGCTTTAGTTCCGAAGTCATATTCTTCTATTGCTTTTTGCTTAGGAGTTCTTTCGTCTACATCTTGAGCTTTAGCCTCTTTAACTGCCTCTTGAGTTTTCTCGTTTAAATCAAGTTGAGCTTCATTTGTCTTCTTCCATTCTTGATAATCAGCATCTTGAGTTATCTCAGCTCCACGCATTTTCAAGGCAACATTTACCATTGCCGCTTCTTGATTAGCGTCTAGGTTAGACATATTTACAATAGCCATAACACCCTTCCAATCCAATGCTTTATCAGACAATGCTTTATTGAGTGTGTTCCATTGTACCCTAGGAATTGATGCTACATGAGTTCCGTCTGCCGTAGTGGATTCAATTGTAACGTCCTCTCCTTTTATTGAAGCCTTTACATTTGTAGCTGTAGAATGAACTGCGCCGAAAGCACCAACAACACCCATTGTCGTGATAGCCTCTTTTCCTGTTGTTCCCAAGAAGTTATAGTCACCATTCTCATCCAATCCGAACACATGTTTATCTCCTGTGATTAAAGCGGAAGCACCATTTTGCAACATCTCTTCTCCAAACTCAGCTAAAACACTGTCCCAAGGCATTTTCTGTGTAGCGAAAAAGTCTGACGCTTCATTAACTGTTTTAAACCCATAATCACGCATCATCCTACCAACCAATGAGCGCTTGATAAATGTAGAAGAACCCATGTATTCTAACATTTCCTTTGTTATGCCTGTTGACGGTAAATATGAACCTAACATCTCTATCTGTTGCATAGCAACCCAAGAACCGTATGATTTCATAAACGCTTCCATTCCGCCTTCTCCGCTATTAGCGTCTATTTGAGCAACTAATCCATCGTAAGCTCCTGATTCTTGCACAGTTACCCTATCCAACATTCTTTCAGTTGTCATTTCTATATACTGAGGATTAGCTGTTCCTTGAGCCAATCCTCCCGCTAAAAATCCAACAAGTTTCTGAGTTTTAGTTAATAATTCAGGATTCTCTAAGGCAGCCTCAACACTAACTCTTACAGCATCATCGGCATATTTAGAGCCTATTGATGCTACCTTATCCGCAAATTTAACTCCCGCCGTTCTTCCAAGTGTGTTTAGCCCACCTGTAGCCATCATTTCAAGCATGAATGTAGTTGTAGCTCCTAACCCTGAACCTAAATCATATCCATAAGAATCAGGCTTTATCTTATTGATTTCGTTTAAAGCGGCGTAAGCGTCAACTAACGAAATATCATAAGAATTAAAGTCACCTGAATTATACTTTTCCATAGTATCCTTAAGGAGCGTGTTTTTGCTTATACCTATAAGAGAACCTATAAATGGAATTTCAAATCCATCAGAGAAGCCGTTAGCTAAATCATAAAAGAAGTTTTCATCAGTATCAGGAGTTGCAATAATCTTATTCAGATATTGCTTTGTCATTTGCATTTTTTTCAAGTCATCTTGAGAGATTGGCATTTTAGCCATTGTAGACTTTGCATTGTCATAGTCAATCCCCAACATTTTCTCTTTTGCTCGAATTTCCTGTAATTGGTCGCTAGCAAATGCTTTAATCGCATAAGGAGTTTGCGTTCCTTTAGGATTGTATAACAAGTCGTCAACGGCGTAGAATATAAATCTATTCTTAGCGTCTTGATTTGTTCTTGAAGGAAGTTCTTTTAATGCTTTAGCTTTTTCTTCAGCTGTCATCATCTTAACACCCGTCCATTCAGACCAATGCTTAGAAGCCTCTGCTTCGTTTTTTGGATACTTCTTTATACCTTGATTGGTAGCTGTGATTATAGCTAGCTTCTCAGCCTCCCACTGTTTAGCTATAACTTCTCTTTTTGTATAAAATCCTGCGTTTTTGAATTCCTCAGATTTTACTACTTTATCGGCATTTAAGTAAATATTCAAATCATTATTCACTCCCTGCTTGTACACTTCTTTTGTTGATTCAATCAACTTAGATTTTAGGTCATCTATAGATGTGGTGTAGATGTCTCTCTTTTTAGCTGAATACTCGTCAGTATAATCATACATCACTTTTGTTAGTGCGCGATTTAGATTTTCTTCATGCTCATCGAACACACCTTTCAACGAAGGATTAGCTTTAAGAGTAGTCATTAATTCATTGCTCAACCTTTTAGCTTCAGCCTTATCATCCTGCATTTGTATATTGTTAGTATACTCATTGTAAGTGTTTTGCAACTCAGGATTGTTTGAAATCTTAGACATTAGTTCGTCATAGAAAACTTTATCCATAGACGTTTTAATGTCATCAATTTTTTTAGCTAAAATAGGCTTGTTTGTTTCAACCCATTTCTGTTCTTCTAACTTAGCTCTGTCAACTACTTCTGTAGATGCCTGCTTAATTTTAGCGTTAAGAGCTGAACTACTTTCTTTTGAAATTTCTTCCGCTTCTTTTTTCCACCCTGAGTACGAATAATAATCTACTGATTTTGTCGCTTCGTATTTTTTCTTAGCCTCAATAGAATAGATGTCTTGCTCATAATCATTATACGTACTAAAAGCTCCTGTTCCCATATCAGGAAATTTAGCTTGTCTAGTTTTTAAGAAGTTGTTAGTCCCGTTATTTATGTCATTGGAAATGATTTCTTTTCCTTTAGTGTCTAGCCATTTAGCGTACTCTTTGGCTTTAATCATCTCATTGTACGTCATAACGCCAATAGCCTTTCCGCCTCCAAGAGCTTCTATTCCTGCTAGTGTTTCCCAGTGTTTCCCAGTCACGATACCTTCGCTTGGGACAGCCATTACATGACCATCTACAACACTTTCCCAGTAGAACCTACCAGCAACTTCTTCACCTTTCTCCAATTCCGCTATGCGGTCTGCTTGTTGGCGGAGTAATACTGCGGCTT
>OGVU01000034.1_pt1 | contig 16214 bp, 21 predicted proteins | sample 1575861 | NCBI WGS metagenome assembly OGVU01 (sample SAMN07581532, study PRJEB24739) | freshwater metagenome | place: Singapore | collected 2015-01 | reverse complement strand
CGGTGTTTTTGTGTAATTGTACGCTACGCTCCACCAAAGGTCCCATATAAACACGCAGTTTGTGATTATACTCCCTAGAATCCTTAATAGCTGCATCGCGGTACTCATCAAACATATTAAGTTTGAGATGATGTACAATTTCGTTATAAATATTAATCCTTTTGTTTATAAGAACTTGCTCATCCTGAGTTCCAAATAACTGATGAAAGTTAATCGAATTAAACAAGTGATGTACGAGATCTAAACTCAGATCACAAAAGCTTTGACCTTTATTAGTAGATTCGTTTGCGCCTACTCGATAGTCACGAATGTTCTTGCTCTTTAGGAAATCCAAGAACTTAGTTTGTTCTGTTTTATTTTTAGACAGGCTATCGAATAGCAGACCGATGTTAAATGTGGCCGGCACTCCAAAATTCATCGTAGACTTAAACATAATCAAGACCTTTTTATTTTGGACGACGTTTATTACGTCACATTGTTTCTAATAATAAAAGGCAAGATATTGGATTTGAAGATATCTAGATAGTCTTTGACTTCACCGGATTCGATGAGGCAGTAACGCTCCATAGTGGAGTCTTCTTTACAGAGGCCCATCTTGAGCCTCCAATATCGATTAGCGAAGAATCGCTGCCGTTCTGGGCCGATGGAGTGCGCATCCGGCACACCTAGGCGAGACTCCCAGCTAAATGGATCGGGGCTACCTGCAGATTGTAGTAGCTTAGAGATTTCGGCTACGACATCGATGTCGCCAGGCTGACGATCAGGAAAAGGATTGTGGATCATTTGGTTTACCTTTTTAAGTTTAGATGCGCAGGAATTTACACCCTTCGCGATTACTGTTTACTTCTTAACAAAAGCTTTCTTGATGGTTTTCTTATCGTCTTCCAGCCAATACGGATGGTATTTGCCGGCTCTTAATGCGAGCAGGTCATAAGTCGAGAGGAAAGGCACCTCTTGCTTATCGTTCTCGGCCGTATACCAGCCACGAGTATTAAGCAGGATATTCCAATCGTAACCTTTAGCAATCAGGTCGTTATAGAGTTCTTTAGGTGTGCACACAAAACCTTTCTCGTACTCATGCAGCAGATCCATCTGGCACATTTCTGCTGTGATGTTGAGTGCGCGACGCAGCGCTGCATTCTCTTGGATCTTACTGCGTACCGTAGTGCGAGAGAGCTTCACGTCAGGGAGCAGATCCAAAGCATAATGCTGCAGCGTCCCATCAATGCCGTAGCGGTTATTTGTCTTGATGTAATGGAACTCACTCAGAGACGGCAATACGCCTTCGCGCTGAGAAACCAGCAACTGAATAGTAAGACCAGTCACACCGTTCTTGTTACGCAGCAAAGTAAGCGTAACGATGTTCAGGTCAGTGTCCCCCTTCATGTCGTCATCGGGACTGCGAGGATACTCAGGTGCCTTGGTGGTATCGTTCGTAAACGGTACAGCAGAAGAACACTGCCAGCAAGCACTGGTCAAGAACATGAACTTATCCGTTACGCCCTTGATCTTGTCTCCGTTTTTGAGGAACTGCAATTTCTTCACAGGAGCGGCACGAGGGTCCATCGGAATGTCTTTACCGATGTGCGCAGTCATGAGCATCGGATTAAAGCCCTTAGCGATCAGCTTAGGGATATCGGACAAGAACCGTACCTTAGAGAGACCTTGACGCATGTGGATTGTATTACCGCCAGAGTCACCGAGTTCATTAGCGTTTTGGATATTCGCTACGTCTTCAGTTTCAAACTCAGAGAACGAATCCACTTGAGTAAACGTAGGGTAGACCATCTTGGTGATACTGCCGTCGTTCTTCTTGGTATCGAGGAAGGGTAGTTCGATCGTAAACTTGTTTGCATTATCGATCTTACCCTTCATAAACTTCTTCCACTGCTCGTACCATTCGTTAGCATAGTACACGGTTTTATCCGTAACAGTCCAGGTACCTTCATCGATAATGCGACGATCCTTGAAGGTCTCAAAACTAAAGGAGAGAGCTTGCAGGCGAGACTGCTGAATGTTGATCTCGGTGTCGTAAGTGTTGGCTTTAGACTTAGGGAAACGCGACATGGCCGAGAGCATCATGTAGTGCATGATGGTCGACTTGAAGTTGTTACCGATACCTACGACGCCTGTGATAAAGCCCAGACCGCCGTTTAAGATATGCTCCCCATACTTACCTTTAATGAACACGCCAGTGGGGATATCCAGGAGTGCTCCAATATTGATGTAGGGTTTGATTGCAGGAGCTTCTTCAAAAGCACCGGATAGATCAAAGTTAAAATCTTGCATGATAAAAGTGTACTTCCTTCTTAAGAGTTTATATTTACGGACATAAAACGAACAGATTTACATCCCGTCAATATTCGCTTACAAACTATCAGGCTGTACTATAAATTTACCGATAATGCGAGATTGACGTGTTTTTGTTAAATGGTGTGTCTATGCTGAAAGCATAAAAGAATTGAAGCGACTTTGAAAGGAAACAGATTTATGACGACTCGCAGTGAGGTAGATTTCTCTACGCTGAATATTATCAGCAAGCAGCTCTCTATGGAGTCTATGGCTCAAGAGAGCTTTATCGGCGACTTTGCTTCTTTTGTAAGCAATATCTTTAATGCGTTTCGTAACACGAGCAACTACCTTCAAGTACGTGGCTTTACTAAGAGCGCGGAGACTACGCCTCTGACCAAAGAGAATAAGAAATTCCTAGAGCTGGTCAACTCCGCACCCTTTACTGAAATGCGCCAACTGCGTGCTTACGTACCTGAAGGTATGGCTTGCACGTATCTGGAAATCCTCGATCCGTTGCTAGAATCTAGCGAATATCTGAAAGGTCTATATGCACAGGTTGTTCATCCTTACTCCCTTTATCTGGCTCGCTTTCTTTCAGATCAAAATACCTCGCTATCTCCTGAATCCAAGCGCTTTGAGTATGCCAAGCTCGAAGAAGCCCGAGACACACGCATAGCCAACTTCACCAAACTCTATAAGGCTGATTCTTATAAAACGGAATCCACTGTAGGTAGCGTCATTAATCGTAATGCCGACTGGAATGACGTACTGTTGAAACAAAAGGCAGTGATCGCAAATCTGGAAGCAGTAGACCGGAAAGCGCTTAAGCGTGAAATCGATCAATGTACGGACTACCTGGCTCTGATTGCTGACAACATCAAGCGAAACGGTCAACAGACTCGTCCTGAGGCCGCCGAGCGACTCTCTCTGGGCGCCTACCAGGTAGCTAAGGAGATTGAATACTTTAGCAATACTTACTATCGCGCGCTGGGGCTAAACGCAGCTATCGATAAAACGGTAGAAAACATCACTAATATCTTCGGATAAACAAAAAATAAAGCATATAGCCCCTGGATTACTCCAGGGGCGTTTATGATGTCTTATCTCCAACCAGGATAATGCTTATCCAGGTATTTGATAAATTCTTCTTTTTGATCAGCAGTGTCGTGTTCCGCTTTAGGTCCGTTCCAGACGATAGGGGCGCCCCAACCAGAAGGTAGAACGTTGATGCAATACCACCCCGCTGTGCTGAGATATAGACGAACACTAACAACAGAGTCGATACCTACTTTTTTGGGACTATGGAAGCGATCAGGTACGTAGGTATCCCTAACGAAACCGAGTTCTTCGAGGACATCAAGTGTGTCTTTTCTGGAAGCGTAATCTTGCGTGGTCATTTCAGTATAAGTCTTTTTTGGTAGCAGCACAATTACTCCTACTCTCATTTGGAATATGTGACTGAAAATAAATAGGAATTGGTTTACGTCATAATAGCCCTGGATAATTCCAGGGCTATTATGGTTTCTTCCATCAAGCGGCTCTATTAAAAAGATTGCTACATTGAAAGAGTTTGTTGAGGTCACCGACAATAGTATCCCGGTCAGCATATTTTAGCCAACTCGGTGTAAACTGATTAATCCTGTCTACGCAAGCAAGCCTGACTGCTTCATCTGAGGTAGGACAGGTAAGCGTATCAAGATCGTTCTGGATGTACTCTTTGTGCTTCCAGATGAGTCGATTGATATAGATTGGCAACTTCAATGCATTGTTGCCTGTGTTGCTCAACTGCATCAAGGAGTTGAGCTTATCAATAAACTCATCATCCGTTTCATTGACGTTCTTGGCCGCTGCCGTAATACTCGCTAGGAATATAATTCGCTTTAGGTGCGACGGCAGGCGATTGACCAAATACTGGATAAAACGATTGTCTGTTGTGGCGGTTTTCACGTTGATGATTCCTGTTTCTAAAAAAGTGATGGGGGAGGTTCCTTTCAAAAATATAATTTATTTATAACCAGAGCAATCTCACTTTACAGAGACGAGCTTAAAGTTAGAGTACATGCCTGCCCAGATACCGATGTCTTCTTTACACTGGATGATTGTGGCGTAGCGATACATTTCGGCGGATTCTTTCCACGTAATCACAGTAACCTTAGGCGTGTCTTTTTCAAGACGCTTGAGCGTATTGCGCTCAGGCGCATCAATCCCTAAGGTAATCTCGACTTCATCTTCCTCACCCGTGAAGTTCTGGACTTTGAGTTTAAATCCAGTAAAGCCTGAAACAAACGTATCTTTTAGACGGTTGTTCTTTTTCTCATCGGGTGCATAGAAGTGATGAGTAACATCCGTGGAATGAATGCTGGGATCATTGGTCTGCCAAGCCATCAGCAGTCCTTTGAGGACGTTAACAGACTCAATAGCTCGGATAGCAATCAACGGAGGGTTGAGTTGCTCTGTTACGACTTCTTTGTCGAGGTAGTAGAGGTTAAGATATCCGCGTTGACGAGGATTGGTGTTCTTTCGATACAAACACACATCGCCCCACCTCATCATGTCGTTGTAGACTTCATTAGCGAAAAGCTTGGTGAGTTTTAAGATGAAGATATTCTCATTACCTTCGCACACCTTGACTTGCTTCATGCGAGCCATCTCAATGACAGGATCAGGCTCTTTGACTTTGACGTAAGCATAGCAGCCGTCGGCCGCTCGCTTAGCCAGGAGTTCGTCGTGTTTGCCGTGGTTGCCCATGTAGTACTCGCCAGGCACAATGGTCTCTTCACGGGAAATAAAGTACAGAGCGCGATGTGTGATGAGTCGATTGCGATCATGCGTTTGAGACCAGTAGCCGTCAGCAGGTTGCAGATCAATTTCATTCCTCACTTTACCTTCTAAGGAGTTGAGGACTCCCATGGTCGCGTATTGGTCGGCGCGCTCGTTGCCGTCGTCGCCGTTATGTCCGCGTATCCACTTAAAGGTAACCTCCGTGCCTTTGTCTTTGAGCGCTTGGAGATTACGATCCAGCATTTCCCAGTGGTCACGATTTGCTACTGGGAGTCCATCGGATTTAATCCAGTTATTGGCTTTCCAGATATCAATCCAGTTAGTAGAGGCTTTAATGACTTGTTCGCTGTCGGTGAGGATGTTGACCTTTTTGAGGTCGTATTTGCAGAGGTACTCTGCTGCTCGTGCAGCAGCAGTAATCTCAGCGATGTTGTTGGTTACTTCTTGGGAAAAAGAACCGTAGCCATCTACGTAGTGCAGCGGCTTGATCTCTATGGGTTTACCACCTTCTGATTTAGGCACATAGCCGGCATCAGTAAGGTATTGGCGAGCATTGCCGCTGCCTTTTTTTGGAGGTTGGTCGCTATAAATGTAGCCGTGCATCCCCCAACCGCCAAACCCTTTAGAGGGACGGCATCCTCCGTCCGTATAGACGATGGCGCCATAAGGCGTATCGGGGATGACTGCTTCTTTTACTTTAGCTGCTTTGGGTTTAGTGGCCATGATAATCGTTGTTTGGTTAGATACAGGTTGATCGAGTAATCTCTTACAGACTATCTCGTTCGATTATCATTTTAGCTCAGGCTGGCAGCTCTTGAGATAATCCTCATAGTGAAGTTGTTCTTCTTTCTTTCGCTTAGCAATGTTTTCTCTAAGCTCTCTAATGTATTTCGTCATGACCAGCACTACATTGTGGTCACTTTTAGCAGCAGCACTCTTGATTTTCTCTAAGGGTACTTCGGGCGCTGCGTACACTGGTAGCGGAATGTATTTAGGACACTGTGCTTCTTTTGTAGACAGTGTCTCGTGGACAGTAATATATTCGTTATTGTAAATGTTTTTAGTATTGCTTATGTTTCCGATATTGGAGCAACCTGTTACGAACAGGAGTGTAAAGAATATGGTTGTGCGTTTTGACATAGGGGGTATCCTGGTTTACTTAGCGACTCTAGTGAATCAGATTGATCTCTTCGAGTTCTTTCAAATAGGTTTCTCTATCAGGCGGTAATACAGGAGGTATGTTAAGCGGTTTCTTGTTTCTGTTGTTATTGTTTTTATCCGTAGGGATTGAAGGAGCTATTTGGTGTGGACTGTATACGGTGTTGGAGGAAGGATGTTCCGGATACTGTACTGGTCGAGGGTTGGACTCTTTGGCTTGCCGCTTTAACTCCAGATTCTCTCTACCTAGGCTGTAGGCTTGAGCGACCAGATAAAAGTTAGCAGCCACAGAGACGCAACCGAGCACGATGATAATCGTCTTGAGTAGTTCGTTAGTCTCTTTTGTCTTACCTTTTCTAGAAGCATTATTAGTCTTACCAATGAATAGTTCTTTTAGAAAAGGAAATAGAAAAGATATTATTTTTATTGTAGTGATGATCCAACTCATTGATATTCTGATGCCTTTCTATAAGAGGAAATAGGGTTACTGATTACTTAAACGGGAGGTTCATTTTATGAATTCTCGAAAATTGTGTTAAATAAATTGACACATTATTTTAATTTTTTAAAAGGAAACACTGTAATGTACCAACTAAAGGGATTTGCAGCGATCGACACGCTGGTCAGTAACGTAGAAGGCGTAATCGCCCCCATTGGTGAACTCTCTACTTATAGCTCTACGTTCAGCAAAGAACGGCTTATTTATCCTTCTATCACTAATCCGAATATTACCACAAATATCTTCAGTAGCATTAGCAGTCTCGCCGGTAACATAGTGCCCCCTGTAGTAATCGTGACGCTAGCAGACATGATGCTGGGATGGATTTATGAGCGTCAACTAGCCAGTACTGTAGTAGAGACTCGTCAGCAGTTTCAAGACGCACTAGCTAATAACTTCGTAAGCGAGTGCGTGGGCGTAGTGTGTGGTGAGCTGATATATGCTGCTAACGGTAAACAGTTTCCCGAGTGGATAAGCTGGAAGACTCGTGAATATACCCAGGAAGACAACATTACGACCATTTGGTTGAGCGATCAGAGCTTTAGGCAAAAGTACGATAACTACGAACTCGTAATCGTACCACCTATTACTAATCTAGATGTTTTCTTTAATGGCTCTGCTGCCGTGCTAGCCAGCGTCACTAGCGTGACTCACGTCGATCGTTTCAATATGATCCAAACCGCACGAGCAGATAAGCCCGAAACGGTACTGGTGGGCGTGTCTTACAACTGGTTTGATCCGATGAACACATCTAATCAAATCAACACAAACTGGTCTGTTCTTATCTATGGACCTAACGGTAACGACAACGATACCATTCGCGAAAGCATTGCCAATTATATCCTGGCTAACAGCACACACACTGAAGCAGAGTGGAAAGTCATCTTCCCTGATATCTTTAAGCGCACTGAATTTCTGTTCTTCCCCAGGTGGCACAATTACGCAATCCCTAACCTAGTGCTGCAATCCGGTATCTACTCTCCTGTGACGTACTCTACTAAAGAGATTACGTACTTAAAGAGCATCCTGAGTGACTACACTGCGCTGTTTGTAGAGCGACACGCAAGTGTGATGCCTCATCCCTACAAGTGTTTGGCTTTGGATGTAATTGGTGGTTTTGAGAATCGTGATAATTTGTTTGAGATTACACAAATCTATCCGGACATTTTGAACGTATCTACTACTAGCGTAGATTATAACCGCATGAGTGCAAATACTCAAGGACTACTGAGTCGCCTGACTGAGATGATCCTGATTGCTGAGAGCCTCACTTACTACAGCGACATCCCTGTAGGCTATCGTAAAGTAGAGCGCTATGGCGTAATGTTTGTTAGTACTCGCTATATGAACATCGAACTGCTGGTTTCGAGTAAACTCACCACTCCGCAATACTAAAGAGGCACCATGTCAGGACAGACCATCAACGTCACCGTAGGTATGAAGGGTACAGTGATTGCTGTAGCTCCTTTCGATACGATTATTAATCCGCGACTTATCCACCAGTGTATCGGTGTGGAGACTATTAACGGCATGATTGCTAAAGGAGATGATCCTTACGCAGACGTGTACGAGCCTAATGGCATTAGTGAGGACCAGTTTAATACGGATTCGGATGCAGGTGTGAGGATTATTACCTGGCAGTCTTCGCTGGGCGAAATCATTGCAGTACCTGAAGTCTATATCGACAGTATCCCAGATGCAAACGGAGTACCGTATCGGTGCGCTATGCTGGGCATTTCTCTCTCAGCTATTCCAGACGATATGGACATTACTGATCTCAAGACTGAGATATCGGATATGATCTTTAACTATCTGGGAGTAAGGTCAGAGATTAAAGAAGTCATGTATGGCGAACCTAGCATCTTGACTGCGGAAGAACACACAGCAGTAGAACAGGCTCGGGTGGCTAACATTACCAATAATGTATCGAGTCGTTTGAGGGTAGAACAGTTGACTACTATGGTAAACGATATGACTTTGAAAATACAGCAGCTAGAGCAATATATCAAAGACAATCTACCTCCTGCATAAGACAAAAAGAAAATACGTCATGTAGCCCCTGGATTAATCCAGGGGCGTTTATGCTGAGCGGTAAAATGTTTACGCTGTCAATTAGTCACACATCAAACTGAGAGGCGCCAGATGCTTACGCAGTCTTTCATAGCTTTCAGAGTAAGCTTTTACTCGATTAACGAAGCGCCTTGTGCTGGAGTAATTTCGAAAAACCCACAAAGTCGCGCCAGATTCTCGAATGCCTACGCCTATTACGCCTTTAAAAGGCGATCGGTCAATAGCAGCCTGCATTTCTAGTACCGCCTCCTTAATAGGCGGATACTCTTCCATTAGCTCATGGTACCTAGGATGATTGCTACTATAGGTACCGTATGGAAACCCACATAGCGAACTCATGTCGAGCTTTTGCGTGCCGGTCAAAACGGCCACTTCGTTTGGGCGGAATCCCCCTTCGTGGAAATGCTTTTGATTTTCCGTCATACGTTTCCTAATTAAGCTTTATCTTTAAATTCCAGTTTCACTTCTTTGAAATCGATATCGATAGCAAAGTCGTAGGCCAGCATTACTAGATCTGTAATATTTAGATCAGCTTTCAGATTAAATAATTTAGGGATATTGAATTCAATCCAGCCACCTGAGGCCCTGCCTAAAGACCACACAATACCGCACAGGTCGAGATGCCCTCGGTTTATCTCCTCTATGCTAGAATATCTGCCATCCTTTATAAACCAATTAGACAACTGAATTCGGATAACCGTCTGCCAATCCAACTCAATCTCTTCAGCGACAAAGTCGTACGGCTTAGGTTCAGGGATTTCTTCACGCTCGTTAATACGTTTCTGGATTTCTTCCATGAGTACATGTTTAGCCAAGTCAGCAATAGTGGATTTACCAAAATCGAGCTTGACTACTTGCGCATGAGAGAAATCGGGCAACGTGATCAGGACTTTACCGTGTTCGGCAATCTTGGCTTTGTAAGGATATTTCATAACTAGCCCCTGTTTAAGTTTTCGAATGTTTCAGGATGTATAGCGGACTCTTCGTTTCTTTTTTGAGAGGCGGTACGGTGAGTGTTGACGCGGTAGTCGCTCCTTTGTACTCGAAGGTACTTTATCAGTACTCAATAGCGCAACTACGAAGTTACGTATCTCCTGGGTTTGCTCATATTCAGTTTTCATTACCGATACACAGCTTGACTTCCTGCAGGTAATCGTTGCAAGCTTTCAGTGCTTGTTCTTTACCCTCGATATGATCGGGTAAAGCTTCTAGCCCGGTAATGTGCGTCTTGATCATATCAACCACATGCAGGGAAGGCACACCTTCCTTTAGGAGGTCTTCCCAGATGCGAATGTTGATGTTTGCTGGATTGTTTTGATTGTTCATGATTAGCCTTCGGCAGGATGAGTCATGATCTTTTTTGTCCAGGTATCCATTGGTTCCAGGTAGTCTGCAGGTATCTTGAACACCCGAACAAGTTCAAAGTACGTAGGCAGATCGAAAAGCTCGCTCAGATTAAACAAGCGACGAACCTCATCCAGTTTCAAACAGTCCTCATCGCGAGGAACCGAACCACTGAGCTTTTCATAAGCCGAGTCAATCTCTTCAAACGTACGATAGGTGGTTTGTTCGACGAACCAGTTAGATAGCCGAATACGCTTCTCGGTGAGTTTGTCTGCTTCGAGCACGAACTCACCTGCGGCTTCTTCAGCAAGCGGGATCATTTTCCTCGAAAGCATCAGCTTAGTAATCTGGGTCTGCATGTCTAAAAGAACAGCGTCGTAATCTTGTTGTTTGATTCCTGTATAGGTCCAAGCGTAACTATTTGTCTTTATCCCAAGCTCTGGGAGTTCTAACTCCACACGGTGAGCTTCGTGGTTATAAGTAATATTAGCAGAATATTTCAACATGATGGTTTCCTTTGTTTACTCGATTTCAGGGAGTTCTTTGATTTCCTTGGTATTATCAAAGATCATCAGCATGACATTTCCATCGCACCCCGTATCGATTGCAATCATTGTGTAATCGTCTTTCCTGTAGACGGGAAGTTCAGTGCGGCCTGCAAAGTAAAACTCGCCCGAATAGGAATTTCCAGTTTCCGTTTCTAGCTCTTGCACGGAGTCTGCATACCTAACACCAAACGTATCGTCGACGTTCCAGTAGTACTTTCTACAGTCGACTGGTGGAAGTTTCCGCCAGTTTTCTTCGTATCCAAAGTATTGGTGGATTTGTTTTTCGATTGCTTGATAATTATCGAGGAGTTGCATTTTAGTTTCCTTTAAGGAAAGAGTTTAATGTTGAATGCGCGGCAGAGTTCGGAGAAGTTCCACAGAACTAGAGGTTTGTTTACGTCAAACAAGTCACGCACTTGTTCTTCGCTCAAATAACCTCTCTGGTTTTCCGGGGCTTTCCTTTTCACCAGTTTAGTATATTGACTAGCGATATCCTTGATTTGGTAAGCTGGATACGTCTCAACAAACCAGTTAGAGAGTCGAGCTCTGATAAACAAATCCCTTTTCGGAATCACTAGAGAAGCATCTCCATCCTCCGTATCAAGAATAACAGGCTCTGGAGCAGTAATCAGTTTACGTTCTTTGATAAACTGACCTACGAGTTCATTCAGTATAAATTGGGATATGTTGGATTTACCTGAAGCGCTGTTCCAGAACGACATCATTTCTGGAGGGACAATGGTCCAGTCTTTATTTAAGTGCGGTATCCTTACTTTAGTTTCGTCAAACTGAGAGCGCCATTCTACAAGAAATTTTGGCATAATTAGTTTCCCTTGTGTGTTAAATTTGGGAGTATTATACATTGCTGCACTTACTCCCAATAGTGATATGTTACTAAGAATATTTACAATCTACTTTATCGTAACGTGTTCGTTGTACTTCTGAGGCGTGATGATGTTTGTATCGCACAGCACACAGACTTCAGAGTTAGGTAGTGAATTATACTGCGTGACATCGTGGCTAACAATAAACATCTGACTAAAAGTCTTTTGTTCATTAAAAGCTTTGATAAGGGAAATCACTTCGTTCTTGTGTCCATTATCCATGGCCGATCCAAACTCATCCAGATACAAAGGCGTATGGAGTAAATCCAGGTACTTCATAGCTGTAATCTTGAATGATAGATTGATGATTTCCTTCATGCCGTTAGAGCACTTACTCACATCGGGAGTAGGTCTCTCTGCATCATCCATTCCTTTCTTTACGGGAAACTTATAATCCAAATCCAAGTCTTCATTGTCTTGGATATCGCACGACATAATCGTCATGGGGTAAGCCCATACGTTTTCGATAAACGCATTCATCTGCCCTACAAATGACCGAATGAATCCCAGCAGTCCTTGAGCTATCAGTCCATCCGTAGGAGAGAGTTGATTGACCAAAATACCGAGTGCCTCTTTATCGGTTTCTAGCTCATTGATTTGGTCTTCTATATTCTTGATAATGCTTTTCTGATTAGCTGCTAGATGCAGGATATGTTCCTTTGCTCCTAGCTCAGATTGTAGTTGCCGTATCAAGGCGTTTAGTGCCTCTCTACGCATCGTTTCGATGTAGTCCTTAGTGTATCCCTCATGCTGGGCCAATAGGCTCTCTATAGTGGCTTTTAATGCGTCTATAGTTTTCTTCCTCTGGATGAGTTTATTGGTCAGAGCTAATTTAGCACTCTTAGAGGCGATTTGGTCTGTGGTAGTACCTACCTTAGTGTAGAGCTGTTTATTGGCCTCTAGGAGGCTCTGGAGGCTGTCTGTGCCTATGTTCTTTAGGGAGTCTAGGAGTTGTTTGTCTTTCTGTATCTTTTCCTCTAGATTCTCTATCGATACTTGCAGTTTTAAGTCTTGCTCAAACTGGTTAAAAAGGTGTATAGCAGACTTAGGATTGTCAGTGAGGATCTGATGCTCTCGTATGTAATCCCAATAAGGATTTAGTGTAGGATGGCTCGTAGTGATCTGCGTATACTGACGATACAGAGCAGAATACTCTAAGCACTCGTCGATATAGCTTTGTGTTTGTTTAATCTCTGCATTGATAGTTTCTAGCTTAGCATTAGCTACTTGTAGCGTAGATTCTAACTCTTTACAAGTATCTTCATTGTAGACCAATGAGAACTTGTGATTACAGTTTACGCAACTGATCAACTGAGTCTCTTTGTGAGATAGCAGGTGTTTTAGCTGTGCTTGTTTACTTGAGATGTACTCTACAGCAGTTTGTTTCTTGATCTGCAGATCAGAGAGTGTTTGTTTAGCTGTCTTAATGGCTTCGTTACTGAATCGTTTGTCTTTGTTATTAGGTATTGTAGTAAAGACTTCAGTGAGTACATCCTTGACGTGGGTAAAGCTATCTAATGCAGATAGTGCTCTACTGCGTAGAGGAATAAATACTTTCCCTAGTAGTGTTTGTTTCTCTGACTCTAGGGTTTGTATCTCGGACTGGAGTGTGTCTATTGTGTTTTGTTCTGCTTGTTGGAGTATTCTGATCTTGTCTTGATTCTCGTTGTATCGATGAGTGTAGTCGTCTAGGAATGCGTTGAGTGTGTTGAGTGACTGTTGGAGTCTAGATTGTAGGATCTCTAACTGGAAGAGTGAGTAGCTGCTGTAAGGAGTATCCTTGGATAGGGTAGACTGCAGCTCTACAGCAGCCCTATAGACCTGACTATGGAGTTTATCCACAGCCATGTCTAGGGCGTCCGTATCGTGTTCTACAGGCTTTCTAAATTCCAGCAAATGAGTCAGGAGAGCGTGGAGGTCGGTGACCTCTTGATGCAGTTTAGCTTCTTCTTCAGACTTGAGGGTTTTCTCTGTTTCTGAGGTGAGTCGTTGCTTAGCGAGCTTGAGTGCTCCTAAGCAGTCACGGTGTTTCTCTTTGAGTTTGTTGTACTGCCTGATAGCGTAGTTGTAGTCTGTATCGCACAGGGAGATAAACCATTCCTTCCTACGAGAAGGAGACATGGTCGTAAAGAGTTCATCATCGTGGAGTAGGTCACTGATTTCTTGGGTGAAACGGAAATGTTCTTTGATGAGGTCTTTCTGTACGGTAGCTGTGCCGCCTTCATTCAGGTTCTCATCGTCCACAATGAAAGAGTGTTTGGTACTGGGGCTAAACACAGTCTTCAGCGTATAGAGTTTATTGTTGTGCTCTATCTTGACTATCTTGCTACCTTGCTTGGAGTAGTCGTTTGGGTTAGGTGGGTAGGGAGTGAGTTCTTTCACTAGACTAGATTTACCGCTACCATTAGTACCTAGTACGATTTGAATGGGGTTTGTGATTTCCATTGAGAAATGCGTACCTTGAGTTAGGGGCATTCTGTTGTAATGATTAAGTTCTATGTAAGTGTACTTCATGATTGTTTGTGGATTTCTAGCATCGGAACACTTTATGTGAACGATTGATAGTTTTAACTAACTAGGAAAGAATAATGGAAAACGATTTTGATCCAATGGCTCCACAGATGAGTAAACTAAGGTTTTACTCATTGGGGATCGTAGCCGAGAATAAATTGCCAAGTAGCAAGGAAGTAGAAGTCACTCCAATTGAGGAGCTGCCAATGCTGGATGGTGAACTCGCTCCAGTAGCTACGGATTATAACGCAAAGGCTAAAGACGCTCTGGGATCGAGCTATGAGGACACTGTAGAGCTGACTACGACTGTGAAAGCTAAGTGGTTTGGGATGGGTGCCAATAATCGAATTACGGCTCCTGATGTCCGTAGAGGCGAGATGGTAGTCCTCTATAAATTCGGGGATACAGACAAGTATTTCTGGATGACTCAGAATGAGGATTTGAAACTCAGGAAACTAGAAACTGTAATCTATGCATTCAGCGCCACTACAAACGAAGGTGCGGAGATGAACGCTGAGACTTTCTACTTTATTGAAATCAGTACGCACAAGAAACTGATTACCTTACACACCAGCAAAGATAACGGCGAGCCATTTAGTTACGACGTTCAACTAGATACCGGAAACGGTAAACTCGTCATTACTGATGACGTAGGGAATTACGTATTGTTGGATTCTAGTCAAACACAGATAGTTTTGAGGAACGTGGACGAAACTACTTTCGATATGAAGGGTCCTAATCTGGATGTAACTGTGCCGAAAACTTATACGGTGAAATGTAAAGATTATAAGCTAGAAGCGGGTAGTTCTGTAGATATCAGATCAGGAACTACTAAGATACAATCTAGTGGCGGTACACAGATTAAAGACAGCAGCAGTATCCAGATACAGTCCAGTGCAACAAGTATTAACTAAGGAGTCTGTGTATGGGCAAGATAGTGAGATTGGGCGATAAGAGCGATCACGGTGGAGTAATGATCAGTGCGGGATCTACTGTGCTGGTGAATGGAATTCCGATGTGTGTAGATCAAGATATGCATAGCTGCCCGATTAAAGATCACGGAATTACGCCAGTAACGGGCGGAGCAGGTTATCGCAGTAACGGAAGACGTGGAGTAAAGACTGGAGATGTGGCTGGGTGTGGTGCGGTAATTGTTACAGGTAGCGAGGATAGTAGTACGGATTAAGAAAGATACGGCATAAATGGAGAGGGTCTCCCTCTCCATTTATGCCCCATGTAAAATTATATTTTTTAAATACTACGCTATAATGGTTGGTAATTCGGCGCATTAAATAAGATAAGTCACTGATCCGTAAATGGTGTCGGTATTTTGAAAATCCGCAACCGGACTTACGTAAACCTTTAAAGTGCTTGTTTCTTTAGAAACAGATATTGCGTATGTGCTTCTCTGCATACTGTTAGTAGACGAAGATGCGCTAGATGCAACGCCCACCATCTGTTGGCCGATTGCCGGAATAACAGGTATGTTTCCTATATCGTAATAGTTCGTTTCTGCCAAATTAGTGGCTTCGACGATACTAAACCAAAGCGTCGCGGATTCTTGATTAAGAACCCACGTACCGCTAGGCGAAGCAAGGCTTATGGATGCGCCCCCGGAAGCGTTCAAAGTGGGCGTCCAGTTACCTCGCCTTGCCGCCGTCGTAGCCGACAAGCCAGCCTCTCCGACCAATACCGAGTTATCGGACGGGAGCGTAACAACGACATCGCCTGATACGTTCGCTGTGGTTAGGGTTACAGATCCGCCTGAAGCGGTGGCTAGTTTGATGTTGCTCATGTTTATTGTTTGTCTAGGGTTTTTCTATTTTGTAGTCTTGAGCTAGGTAGGCTGGGTATGGTTTGCTAAAAGCAGTCTGTAGAGCATAGTCAAGCGTCGGTACTATTGCTTGCCTGCGTTACTGCTCTGTAATGTCGTTTTGCTTTCTGCCGCTCGGGCTTCGACTTCATACGGGTTCATGTAGTACCCGTTAATAGGCAGTAGATGGAAGCGTGGTGACATGTGAAGTCGAGCTGTACTAACAGACCTAGGTATCGTGACTGGGAAACAGATCGGAAGAGCACACGTCTGAACTCCAGTCACCGGCTATGATCTCGTATGCCGTCTTCTGC
>OGVU01000033.1_pt1 | contig 16506 bp, 50 predicted proteins | sample 1575861 | NCBI WGS metagenome assembly OGVU01 (sample SAMN07581532, study PRJEB24739) | freshwater metagenome | place: Singapore | collected 2015-01 | reverse complement strand
TTAAGTCTAGACCTATCGTTATCTTAGCCCAAGTGGCGGAATGGCAGACACGCTTGACTCAAAATCAAGTTCCAGAAATGGAGTGCGAGTTCGACTCTCGCCTTGGGCACGCAATGGACTGTGGCGCAATGGCAGCGCAATCGGCTGTTAACCGATGGGTTGAAGGTTCGAATCCTTCCAGTCCAGCCATTGACAGAATACTAGTCATTACGCTATAATAGTTGCACGGAAACTGGCGCACTAGAGTTACGGAGAGAGCATGAAAAAGAATGCCGTCATATTTGATATGGACGGTACTCTTGCAGATGTATCTTCCATTAGGCATCATCTTAAATATTATGATGAGAGCAAAAGAAGAATAATTAAACATTTTAACATCTTCCATGAGAAGTCTGTAGATGTTCCTGCACATAGTCATGTAGTAAACGCTGCACAAGTTGCACATCTAATGGGCAACGATATTCTAGTTGTTACTGCACGCAAGCACATGTGGAGGCACCAGACTGCATGGTGGTTGGCTATGCATGGAGTTCATAGTGATGCTCTATTTATGCGGGGCAATCATGACAACAGGCCAGACTATGAAGTTAAGAAAGACATTCTTAATACTATTAGACAAGCCTGGAATGTAATTCATGCATGGGATGACAATCCTTCTATCATCAAACTATGGACAGAAGAGGGAATACCAACTACAATAGTGGAGGGGTGGGATCATGGCTAGACGTAAGAAGGAAGAGAGTTATGCTCCTGAACCTACACCAGATAGACAACTAGAAAGTAAAAGTGGCTGGTGTATGACTGGTCACCATAAAGATTGTAGATACCAATTTAGCCACGGTAAATGTGGCTGTAACTGTCACAAGGAGAAGAAATGAGCAAGTCAAAGTACGGCAATAGCAATCTGTATATGACTACAGAGGAGTTTGCCAATTTGGTTGTTGAGGCTCTTCATGAGCAGAATTACTTTAAGAAGGGTGATACAGCACATCCACAGGATATTGCCTATGCATTCACTACCGTTGGTGAGACTATTGGTAGTGCAATGTATTGGGCAATTCAGCAGGAGCACAAGTTGCGTGAGCATCAGTCAACTGTAACAACTACTACAAAGGTAAGCCCTAATGTTACTGTTACTTACACTAGCAATGAGTTTGTCTCAGATACAGAGAGCGGATATTCAGAGTGGAAGAACAAGAAGTAATGGACTATGTTGAGTGGATTAATTACGGCATGAAAGAGGGCTGGATTAGTCACATTCATTGCTACACCCATGATGGGCCAGATATGACAGAGGAAGAGGCTGATGCCTGGGAGCGTGGAGAAGATCCATGCATTGCTATGGTTAGGATATGGGAATGAGACAAAACAGATGGAAGAAGTCACTATGCTTTGATGACATTCTTCTTGTTCCACAAGATAGTAATGTCTACTCACGACATGATGTAAGTCTATCAATGATAGTTGGCCCACAGCGTCCAATAAAACTATCTCTTCCAATCATTGCTGCACCAATGGATACAGTTTGTGATATTGAGATGTGTCTAGTAATGGCAAAGAGTGGCGGCATGGGTATTCTTCATCGTTATATGTCATATGATGATCAGATTAGAAAAGCACATGCCCTTGCTAATGCAGAGGTAGGCTTTGGTGTAGCCATTGCATCAAATAACGGATATCTTGAGCAGGCACAGGCACTATATGATGTTGGCACTAGAGTATTCCTAGTGGATACTGCTAACGGTCATGGAGAATATGCTGTGGAGGCTGTCAAGAATCTTAGACATAGGTTCGATGATATTCATATCATGGCAGGAAATGTATCTACGTCTGAGGCATTTGCCAATCTAGCATGGGCTGGTGCTGATTCAGTTCGTGTTGGAATTGGTGGAGGTAGTGCTTGTACAACTAGACTAGTTAGTGGTCATGGTATGCCAACTCTAGCATCAATCATGGAGATTGAGGCTTGGAGAGATCAGCATGATTTTTACGATAAGTGCAGCATCATTGCTGATGGTGGAATTCGTAATAGTGGAGATATGGTAAAGTCTTTTGCAGCAGGAGCAGATGCTGTGATGGTTGGCTCAATGCTAGCAGGGACAGATCAGGCACCAGGAGAAATCCTGACAGATGCTAACGGCAGAGATGTAAAGATGTTTCGTGGCATGGCAAGTGCTGCGGCACAGATGGATAGTTCTGGCAAGGTATCTGTCTCAGAAGGTATCTCAACTACTATTCCATATAAGGGTAGCGTAGAGCATATCCTAGACCAAGTGAGGGGTGGCCTAGGAAGTGGGTGTTCTTATTCTGGAGCACATGCTCTTGACTATCTATCTGTTGTAGCAGAATACACAATTGTTACTGCTGCTTCCCTTGACGAGTCTCGTCCACATGCACTATAATATTACAGGAGAAAACAATGAAGCAGGAAAAGGACTATACTGACGAGGACCGTAGTGCCTTGCAGGATCTAAAGTTGGCATCAGATGCTTTGAAGAAGGCTGCTGGTGGCAAGGTTGGTGAGACAGCAGAAAAGAAGTATGGTGAGGCATATAAGAAGTGCTATCGCCTAGGTCTTAAGCAGTACCCACCATCAGTATGTAAGTCTACTCGTTAGACTTATACGCGAATGTTGCATAATGGTAGTGCCTCTGCCTTCCAAGCAGACGGTGCGGGTTCGATTCCCGCCATTCGCTCGCTTGGGAAGTTGATGTTAGGAGGATTGTATGAGTAGTGGAGTTCATTGTGATGGTCCAGCATGTGAATCATGGGCCAATGCTTATATGGGAAACAAGTCTGGCTTCATAACAGTCCTTGAAGGTCTAATTCCATCATTAGACTCAAATGTTCTACACTTTTGTTCCTGGGATTGCCTAAATAAGTATGCCTTATTCAGAGAATCTATTATGGGATCATGATTTATATATGCGACATATGCAATGCTAAAATGGTTTGTATGAAAGACTATCCAAGGGAGCGTTGCCATATGTGTGAGAACTCAGAACAATTCTGGAGAGAGAAGATTGCAAAGGAAGTTCTAGCAACCTGTCCAGATACAGCAGATTGGGGAGAGCCATGCCCAGACTGTTCAGAAGTTTCGGCCTTTATTAGAGAAGCAAGGAGTTAGTTGTGACAACGAGCCACGAATATGAGGCAAAATCAAATAACATGTTAGAGGCAGGGCTTATTGGTCCTGCCCAGGTATTCGCTACCCTTGCCCTGATGAAGGCAGTCAAGGAAAGCAAGAATGATATGGTCCTACTCAAGTGAACGTCAAGTGCTGGAATTGTGGTCAAGACTTTGAGGTAGTAGATCATGGAATCAATAATGCTCTTCGTAATGCCTACGACGCGGGGTATAGGAGAGCCATTGAGGAGATCAAGCGAGGTAACGTATGATACTCGCACATAACGTAATGCCTGAATGGAAGCATACGGTTTTAAAGTTCGTCGCAAACACGATTGGCATTAAGTGCAATTGGGTGCTTGTAGTTTACGCGGAGGACGAAAATGTACTACCCTGACGATGAAGATAGCGGCAAGTGGCATTCATCTAAGAACACTAAGAGATGGTGTAAGGGCAAGGTAGGCAGAGAGCATGTTCCTGTCATTACGAGAAATAAGTTCAGTTTGAATACAGAATGCCGCATGATCGTCACTAAGTATTGGAATGGTAACGATAGGCATTGGTGGCATTGTCATCATGAAATCACTTGTGAAAACTGTGGCAAGATGCTACACTTTAGCGCAGAGAAGATGGGAGGGTGTCCAGATAAACCATGAACATTCTTTTTGAGTATACACAGATGAGTAAGTATTCTGCACAAGGAGCACCACCTTCTGGACTAGAGGGATATGACATGTGGGTTGTCGATGGGCAAGAACAGCATTGGCTGGGCTTTTGCACTCTTGACAAGAAGAATGATTGGGTGTATTATTATCAGCAGCACGGCGATAAGGTATACATAAAGCAATGAAGGTTTATTTAGTTCAGCGGTCTTATGACTTCTATGATGTGATCATTAACAACAAGAAAGTTGGATCTGGTTCGTGGGGGTATGTGGATACCGCCTATTACTTTTATAAGATGGAAGGGATGGATGTAGAAATTGTATACGAGTGACTATACAGAACTACCTCTTTATCTAGAGCATGACGATGAAGTCGATAACGTAACGCTTATCGTAACGTTGCGTGATAATAAGATCATCGTGCTTAATGAGGTACAGAGCGATCCCATTCACTACGAGGGATGGTGGACTATCGGATATTCCTATCTTGGTAGGCGTGCTTCTGCTCACCTTCGCGGTGACGATGTACTTTACTTTACAACACTTCATAAGGAATACAATGATTAAGGCAACAACTTCACATGGCACATACTATCTGATTGATGAGGATAATAGACGGGCTGTGAGAGTTCCACCCCAGGGTAGACAAGATGTATACCCAAATACAGAAGGATGGTTTCATTACGCATCCTATTCTGGTGTTGAGGTAGGAGAGAAGTTGTTTTTCACTATCATTGGCGATTCAGCATTTGATTGGCAAATGTCTACGCCTGTCGTTTCTGTTGAGGAAGTAGATTCATGACACACGATCCCATGTGTGATTGGTGGACAGAACAATGCAAAATAGATTGTTCAGAATATGGATCATATGACCCATGTCCACATGATTCATGTTTATGTGACCTCATTGCTAAGGTTAGGGATGATGAGCGTGAACAAATGGTGGAATGCAATCATGCACAAACTCCAGATACCTGGGAAAATGAAATTCCATATTGTAGAACATGTAACAAAAATATGTCATCAGAATATGAGATGGGAAATTAAATGAATCAACCAATTGATCTTAGTCATCCATGGTGGGATGGAACGATCTCACTTCCTTTTACGCCCAGCGAGTGGCGGTATATAGCAGATGAATTAGCCATGCTATATAACATTCCAGGCTTTCCAGAAACAGAAGAAGACATGGCCCTTGCTCGTATTATTCACACGATCTATGATGCTATTGACATTGAATGGCAGCGATGAGAATTAACATCTTTCGTAATCCTTTTGTGGATGCACAAGTAGGTATGCTCCTTGACTCCCTTGACCATGCTCGTCGCAAGGAAACAGAAGACTATTGGCGTAAGACTATCTACCAAGAGATACTTGATGAGATTCGCCAAACAGAGTTTGAGGGTGAGTGGTGCATGGTTGTTCATTCATGTGATCTCATTGATTTCATTGGTCTGAAAAACAGGGCGGTACATAGTGAATGACTTCTTCTGCACCCTATGTAATACATATATAGATAATAACCAAGAGAATCATATAGCCATGCATGAGCCAGAGATACATGATTATATGACTGAATCCTATCTGATGGACAACTGATTTATCCACAGAATTCACAAGATATCCACAGGTTTTCCACAATTAAAAGATATGTGTGTATTTTATTAGTGGGTTGAAGTGGTTGGAAGTGGGAGATATTGGGTGATTGGCGAAGAAAGACTATTTTCGTAATCTTTTTTTGCGCCCAAATCCCCATATAATTTATATCTCGCGCCCAAAAATCCTGTTTAGAAAATGGCGAAAAAATATAATATAATTACACATTCCCGTGATTTTTTAAACAATTTCGTAATATAATTTCACAATTTTAAAATGTCCATTGGCCCTTGACATGTTGGGGATAATGTGATAGCAGCATCCAATGCTACATGAATCCTTTTCTCTTGGTCCTTCCAATTTTGGGTGGTATGAAGTGATCCTAGTGCTATGTTATTACCACTACCAATGGAGGAATAACTATACTCACCTACCTGCCAATCCTCAGAGGATATTTCAAACAATCTACCCTGGACACCAATCAACCAATCTGTAGAATTATCATCAACTGTGGATGCATTGCCATATTCTTCAATTGCAGATTTTAGTGATTTGATAAAGGTGGTTCGTAATACCTTTTCTATGTTCTTACTATTGCCAGGGGGAAGATCTATCATTTGGGCTAGTTGGCCTATACCCTGGCTGCCTGCATAACCAATTAGATAATCACCGCATCGCTGCACTTTTGGGCGGGTAAGTGTAATAAGAGTATTCCCATCACTAGATGCTCTCTCTCCCCCTATATATACAACATCATCCTTGGCAATACCTACAATACAGGTCATTGATATAGCACACTCATTTCGTCATAGATTTCCAAATACTTGGAAATATAATATTGATTATCTATTTTTCTCAAACAATAAAAAGTAAAGGGCACAGTTTATTCTACCAGAATTCCCGTGATTTTTTCAAGTCCTTCGTAATAACATTTTTGTAACATTTTTCCGGCCCCCTCAGACCTCGCCTGTCAAGTCCTCAAGGGTATGAAACTCGTCACTAGGATCAGACTCAGTAAACACCAGCAGGGCTAGCCAAGCCTCGTCAATGTATCCATGGCACTCAACAGAATAACCAGACATGAGGTTATTGGCAATGAGATATGCAGCAGGCACACCAATGTTGTATTGGGTTACAAAGTCTGCAAAGTCTGGGTGTGTGTAAGTCTGTGCCAGAATATCGCAGCGACTAGAAAAGGGTGTATTGCTCATCATTACTCCTCGCTTGGTGGTAGTCAAAATGATACCGCACATAGTCATCAAATGTCAAGAGGCGATCTACCATGTCGATAAGGGGGTATGCGTTGTGGACGTAGTGCTGTGCCATATGGTCTAAGTCCCAATCCTGCAACCTAGTGTCAGCGAATACGTCTAGCAGTTTGCGAGCCTTCTTCTGTGCGTTACCTACATCCATGCCTGCATCCTATCATAGTGGGGGATATATGTCAAGAGGGGGGTAGCCAGTAGCGAATTGACTACCCCCCAAGTGCCGACCTCACGAACAGACTGAAACGTGCCGTGTTCTTATCGGCGGTGATCCCATCCTAAGGATCTTTGATCACTTACTGAGGATGGGAGCCTTGCGAAGAGAGGTAAGATTAACAGAATCAACAAACTTACCATTCTCATCACGAATAACAACTCGCTCCTGCTGACCGAAACGGGTGTTCCAAGTCTCCAGGTAGGAATACTTGCGGGTCTTATTCTTTGCCATTATTTCTCCTTAGTTAGATATATCTTCCTATTGGGAAGTCTTTGTGCTAGCGCCTTACCATAGGTCGCTATTGTATACAGACTGAAAGCCAAGGTCAGACACGAAGCGATAAACGTCGTGGTGTGCAGACTCGCCGTAGAAAAGTTTGCTAATCTTTTTCTTGTTACGATCCTCTGGCACGAAGACAACCTTGTAGAAGTCAGGGAATGGATGCCCACGGAATACCTCCATCTGTCCATTGAAGGAATCACCCCTCCAATGCCTATCATTATACTCTGAATAGACAGACCGCCATTCCTGCACATCCTTGACAGAAGGACGCTTAGAGGGACGGTAGTGCGACATGGTACTCATCATGATCCTTTCGTTGGATAATAAAGTCTACACCAAGGAAGTAGAGAAAGTCAAGCATATCCTCATCTTTCTCTGTGATGGTGATCACACTCATTGAAGTACCTCCACTTGTCCTCGGAATAGTCAAAGTCAAATAGTTCTAGTTGTTCATCCATGCATTTCCTCCACTACGGCATTCTTCCAGTAATCATACAGGTAGTCGGTAGAGATAAGCAAGTGGTCAAGTTGCTCTCCTAGAGTCTCTTTGATACTTTCCATAGACTCATCATCCTCAAACTCACCCCAGACCTCCAGGGGAAGTACGACACGGTATTGTTTAGCCACCTAGCATCATCTCCAATTCTGAATCCAACTCCCATTCTGCCTGTGTATGAAAGCGAATACGATGATCTGCCAAACTCATGATACGAGCAACCTCAAGGACGGCATGTGGTGTTACCCATGTACCAAGATAGGGACCATCATCACCTACCCGCCCCTCCCAATAAACACCAGAAGGGCCACCGTCAATCTCATAGAAATGAATGGTGCTAGACACTCTCATGCTCCTTAGGAACAGGAATGATATCAACAAGCGAGTATAGCGTATTCAGAAGGGTCTGGTCAAGTTCCTCGTCTGGCCCCTCCTCAGGAACTCGCCAGCCATAGAAGTTCTCGCGGTACTGCTCATCATCCCACAGATTACCGTCTGAGAAATAGGCGGTGGTATCAGACTCTAGAAACCACTTCTTCATTTCCGTATCATATCCGATAACATAGTGATACTGCATTAGCGAAACACCCTCTCCTTGCCATAGAAAGAAACAATCTGATAGCGGAAGCCGTAGTCCTCATCATGCATAAGACGCTCATGCATTACACGATCTGCATCTTCCTTGCTGTCTGCATCTATATCGACAGAATAGTTATAGATCATTAGTCCTCACTAACTAACTCTGCCCATATCTGAACATTCTCTAGGAAGTCGGCAATAACGTCAGCCTCAGTCTCCAGATCATCGTCAGATACCTCTGCCTCAAATGACTCAAAGCCATACTCTGCGTACACAGTCCATCTAGCCATTACGCCTCCTCTGCGTCCCATGCTTCTACTGAGTCAAATCCTACATCAAGTCCACCACTTATGCAAGTGAACTCGCTAAGGAATTCCTGTTCGGCAGCAGCCTGAGCATCATACTCATCCTCTGCCTCAATGGTAAATGTATGATCAACTTGACCAGTTACAAACACGCGGTATATAGGCATTATCATCCAATCCTAATGCTGCCCCAGTCATGGGCAACTTCCTGCAATGTATCCTCAATCTGAGAGACAGCATCAAATTCATCCTCTGCCTCCAGAATAAAGGTAACCTGAACGGTAGCCTCAAAGGTTTCCATCAGACCTCCGTGTAGTCGATATCCATGCTGTCCTCGTAGAGATCAGCCTCAACATCATTGCCATAACTAGCAGACAGTTCTGCACGCAGATCATTCTCAAGATTATCCATGTCATAACCCAGCGGTACGGAAACGGTGCCAGAGAAGGTAACAGTCACAGTCACATCATAGTCCTGACTGAGCACAATGTCAAAGATTTCGCAGATCGCAGTAACATGATCCTCGTCCATGAAACTGTGATTGTCCTTGATGAAAGTCTCAAGACTCTCCACCTTATTGACATACTCCATGATACGAGTACGAGAAAACTCCCAGTTAGAGTTAGCAGTATCAAGTCGCTTCTCAAGATCGACAATCTTATCTTGCAACTCAACATTCTTAGCGATAGGGTCATAGACCTCTGTCGTGGCGGGGGTGGTGATGATATCCATATCTCTCCTTAGTAGAACCAATGACGCAATCCTATACCCTAGAGGTCATCATGTCAAGGGCTTGCTCCAGAATTTTGGTGATTTTTTTCCAACTGTCTTAATAGAATCGTAAAAGAGAGAACATATTGGTAAAGATTTCCGGCCCGATTTTGTTGCGTTTGTCAAGTGGGGAGGGTGAGCAGTTTTACATCATGCTCAGGATAGGAATCTACTAACGATCCCCGCATATCCAGGCGGGTTAAGCGGAGCAGTTTTGCGTCATGCTCAGGACGGTGATGCTATGCGAATGCAACAGCCTTGACGACTGAGAGCATCTTATTCTTCTCAGCGTTAGTCGCAGCGTCGAAGCCACTAGCAGCAGCGAGGACACCCTCTGCATTACCACCGCGAGGCGAACGGAACCAGTCAAGACGCTCCGTGAGTGCATTGTACGCACCCCACGCAGTATCCTTGATGTTCACGCAAGTCTCACCAAAGTAAATGTCATTGAGAGTGTCGATCTTGTTCTCCCACTTGGTCATGCTACCCTTTGCATCCTTCTCAGGCTTGGGGTAAACCGTCGTGATGATATCGAAGAACTGCTTATCGTTGATCTCCTTCTGGATCAACTCCTGAGCCTGCTTATCGAACTCGTCAAGGTAAGCGTTCGCAAGACCAAGAGCCTCGCGTGCAGCCTGCACCTTACCAGTCACGGTAGAAGTGTGACGAATCTTGTAGGACTGCTTCACACCGTAGAGTGCAGCGTTCAGCGTATTCTGGCAGACAACACGCACAGGGGTAACGCTAGCCTGCACAGCAAGCGAACCATCGTGCGAGGTATGCACAAGAAGGTAGGAGTTGATCTTGTCGGTAGCACCGCTAGGATCAAGAACGATCTCACGATCAAGAGCAAGCGAACCGAACACGACCGTTCCGTTCTTGATGCTGCCAGCAGTCTCCCAACGACCACCGTCAAGCATGTTGTCAGCGAATGAGAACAGATCCTCATTCTGGAGAACCTTGTAACGCTCGCCAACAACGCCAAGCACATCAGCGTCACCATCGAAGGGGTTAGTGCGAGTAACCGCGAAGAAGTTACGATGCGAACGACCAGGAAGGTCGATATCCTCAAGACGCACATTCCAACGTGCGAGGTGTGCAGCCTCAAGCATCTCAGAGGTCGTGACCTCATTCTCAAGGATGGTGCCAAGACCATGCCAAGCGGGTTCACGCAGGGAAGCGAACGAAGCCATATCGCCGTACTGCTCAAGCATGTGTGCCATTTGTGTTTTCCAATCTCTAGTAACTGATGACACAATCATAGTCCTATCAGGCAGCCATGTCAAGAGGTTTCGGGAAAGATTTTCATGTGTCGTAAATCACATCGTAAAGACTTGACAAGATGGAGAAAAACGGGCCGGAAATTGAAGCGGGGCTAATAAGCGGATTGTGTCACACCTATTAGCCCCAGATTAGGGGAGCAGTTTATCTTCATGCTCAGGAAGTCATTAATGAGATGCTTGTCTAGTGACCTAGAATATAGCCCTATAAATATCTGCTGATCAGACAGTATAGATATAGGCGCATCATCTAGCGTGCTATAACTCGCGCACCCTGTCAAGGAATCGAACCCTGCAAGACAAGTTTTGGAGGCTCGTCTGTACCCAGTACCCAAGGCAAGAAGGTAGGTTATTCGGCTTTCCTACCCCATACCACCTGACGGCTGCCCTTGCAACCCTTCACAATTATTAGTAACCATTCATCACGAACAGGTGGTGGAGAAGCGAGTCGGTGTGCTGTAGCACGGGTCGCATATCTCCAAGTCTCTATTGAGTTATATTATGATTATACCAAACTACTTGACAGTAGTCCAGCGATCAGCACCGTTCACATCAAGGCGCAGACGGTAGGAGCCATTGTCATTCTTGACGATCTCCTGAACCGTACCCGTGACACCGCTCTTGCGGGTCGTGAACTGTGAGCCAACAGTAATAGTAGCCATTTTGCTTCCTTTCGATTGTTTGTTTGGGTTACTTGCCAACGATGACAAGAGTCTGAGGGGTTGCCTTAGTCTGGTTGGTGGCACCAATGAACATGCCACGCTCATCACGCACGACTGCCTTGATGACAGGAGTGCCCTGAACGTTCCACTTCTCCGTGCGAACGATGACCTTTGACATTTGCTTACCTTTCGTTGTTGATGTGTATATTCTAGTGGAGTGGTGGGGTACTTGTCAAGGACTTTCCCCCACCGTTATGAAGTTGTTACCAAGAGGCGCGGTAGATGAAGTCTGTGAATCCATCCTCAGAGGTATCAGCAAGAATCGCATCCAACTGAGAAACGGTATTCTTCATATCTTCCATGTACCACTCATCGTAGTCATAGGAGCCGAAGAAGAACCCCTGCTGAGTTGGGAGGACGCTTGCTGCCATGGCAGGCTGCTCAATAACAGACTTGGCAAGGTCACGCAACTCAACCAACTTCTCACGGGTGACATAGATATTCTGGCACTCATCCCTGCCACCATCAAGATCGCAGAACCACTTGTGAATGGCATTAGCCTTGCGCCAATATGCAACGCAGACCTCAACATGAATGTGAGGAGAGTGCTGAGTAGGAGTGATGCCAATGGCATTGACGATAGACTCGAAGGTGTACTTCTCGTCAATATCCTGCTGGAATGAGTAGTTGCTCAGGTACTCGCGGCGGTAGAGGTACATATCAAGACCCATGGTATTTCCTTTCGCTACTGTTATGGGTAGAGTCTACTAGATCAGAGTGAGATTGTCAAGACCTTGTGCAGATCTTTTTTCCACTCCATGTTTTCCTTGCGCTTGATTGCCCTACGCTCTGCCTTCTTGGAAGGGTAGGTGGGGCAGCATCCAAAGTAGCAGTTGGTATTAAACTTGCCAGCGTGCTTCCTTGATCTCAACATAGGTACACCCTATCATCATCTGAGTCTAGTTGTCAAGGGTTTCGTGAAGAATTTGTGAGTGGCCTTAATCACATCTTAATAGACTTGACAATCTGACGAAAAAATTCCGGCCCCCTCTGAGCGCATTTGTCAAGTCAGTTAATTTGATTCCACATATAAATGCAGAAAATTATGCTGACGACAAGCGCAAACAATTGTGCAGCGCCACCCAGAATCGCCCCCTGCCTTTGTTCGCCTAGCCAGAATAGGAATGCACCTAACGCTAGTACGAGTAGCAGCAATTCTATCATGTTGCGGAGCCACGCACAATGATCCAGATGAGAGCCTGCGCGGTGCGAGGGGTTAGACCAAACTCTTCTGCAACAATGCTAACGGCCTCAGACAGTTCGCGGTACTGACCCTTATTAGGTGAGTCCGTTCCAATGTTAGCAGCACGACACATCCAAACGTCAATGACGATAGCATTAGCATCACCAGCAATAGCGCGAGCAAATGCGTTAGTCTTCTGACCTTTGAGTGCAGCGAAACCGTCTACCTTTGCAGACTCTGCCATGCGAAGATTATTAGAAAGGCCAGTAACGGGAAGGCCATTAGCGAATGCATACGCCTTGGCAACGTTAGATGACCAACGCTCACGCGGAGAGAATGCGCTAACGATAGCAGCACCACGCTCCAAGTCTACGCCTAGAATCTGTGCAACGTCTTCCGCAACTTCCTGCGCCTCATGATACCAAGTAGATGCAGCCTCTACCTGACCTAGCGTGGCCTGCATGATGAGATCACGAAAACGGGCGGCATAGGAACGGACAGGGGTCCAGGTTGTGATGATAGCGTCAATCTCGTCTGCGATAGTTGTCATGTTATGAATCCTAGTCTATTGAAGGGCTATTGTCAAGAGGATGCAGCCAAGAAAAACAAGGCTAAGAAAGATTAGTATGTCCATGCGCGGTCCCTATGCTTTTCTTTGCGGGTATACTTAGACTTATTGCGATGAGGCTGGGCAACGTTAGAACGGCGCAACTCTAGGGTACGCTGAATCTCATCACGGGTCTTTTTCCTACGCTTGATCATGGTATAACCTTATCGTATAATGACTCGTAAGTCAAGTAGATCTAGGTAACATTTTGGTAAACTTTCCGGCCCTCCTCAAAAACCCTTTATTTGCAATGGTTTTTAGCGATGCAGATTTGAGAGGGCAGAGTAGAGAAAGTCTTTCGCATCTCTTACGTTATCATTGCTGAGTGCATTGAGTGCTCGCTTTATGTTGAGCGATACGATGAACTCCATGTCTGACAAGTCTGCATTAGATCGCATTACGCAACTCCATGTAGTGTGCAGCAGCCTTGTATTCCTTTGTGCCCTCGGGCCAACGATGCCACGTTACATCACAATCGGGGCACAGCCAATAGAGAACGCCGTCATAGACTCCACGCACCTCTACCCCGATCAGGCGTGAGTAGTGAGTGGTTCCTTCCATGTAGTATCCAGCATCAATGTATTCCTGAGGGATAGGCGAACCTTGCAGATTGCAACCGTTAGGGCAGTAGTCGATCATTGCGGCTCCCCATAGAACAGGGTGCCCATGTTGTAGTTGTCAATGCGGAAACCCTTGTGCTCATTGACAGGAATACGAAGACCCTCTTCCAGATCATTCATTGTGTCCTCAGTTGCGAACTTATCATTGACGAGGTAAACCTCATCGGTGAGGCTGATAAGGCAACCAGAGCCAGGGTGGTAAATGTAGAGTGACATTAGAAGGGAACCTCCACGAACTGAGTAGTGCCGATGTAAATGCTGCCGTCATTGGCATGGTACGCCCAACGATGATCGAAGGCGTTATCTTCTAGCATGTAGTAGATATCAAGCCATGCGTGCTCAAAGTCTATTGACATTTTCATGCGTAGACCTCCCCCCACGAATCGCGGGTACGAGCAATGCTCACGCACGCATCGCAGCAGAGGAAACCGCCTCCCCAGTAGGAAACGAACAGGTCATGCTCTGACACGCGAACCACGCGGTCATTGCAGAGGGTATTGGCTGTGATCTTCATGATTACACCTTACACTAGGGGTCTGACAATCAGACGGGGCAGGGAGACTTCCAAGCGTTCCAACTACCGATCTCACAGTCAATGCAACGGTAGCAGTCATCGACAACGCCGATGTGATGGGATGCAGCGTTAGCATCCTTGACCTCATTGGGGATAGCCTCAAGGCGAGGCTTCTCAATGGTCTGATACCATTCCGCGTAGGAAAGGTGCATGTAGTTCATTCGATCAGACAAGGTGCAGCCCTGCCTCTCCAAGAGTCTCAACAGAGACAACGCGATCAAAGAACGCGGGATGATCGGTAGGATCACCAGCAGTCTCTACACGGACAGCCTTACCATCGGTAAGGTGGACTAGATAAACGAACATTGACTAACCTTTCTTTCTACCCTGAGACTATCACAGGGGTCTGACATTGGGAGGCGGTGGGGATAGGTCAGGAACCTACCAGGATCACATCAACATAGTGATCATCACAGTAGCCAACATGGTCATGCTGACCGATAGCCTTGCTATCGCAGAATCCACACTTCTTATCCATTGGATTCTCCTTTCTTTCTATGCCCTAAGGCTATCATGGGGGTCTGACATTCTAGGTCTGAGAATGCATACAAAACGGACACCTTTTGTAACGGTTAGGTAACGTAGTTATGCACAGGATATGCACAGAAATGTTGTCAAATCGACACGCCGATGTTTACAGAATCGTTATCTATCCGTAACGTAAACGTAAACCTGTGGATAAGTTGTGGAAAACGGGCCGGAATTTTTGGAGGGACATGTCAAGACGACACGCCGTATTCCTCCAAAAACTTTTCGATAAGAGTATCGGGCACCCACCCATAGACAGCGGTATCCGATGTGCTCCCATCGTGGTATTCCTCAAAGGGTGCAATGGGTTCGACTACCCACTCACCACCTAGAAAGAATGCAACCTCACTAGAAGACTCTCCAGCATATGCACGCATACCCATTGGGCCTTCCTTGATGACAGACATACGATTAGCCAAAGGGTGGGAGATGAGATGATTCATTAGAGTGTACCTACGCTTTCGATGTAAGAGACAAGGACGAAGAGTGCAGCAAAGCCAATGGTAACTACCCAGGCACCGCGCTTGGTGAGATGCATTACGCCTCCACTAGTTCGAATGACTTGATAGCGTGACCAGCGTTGATCACGCCTTGCAGGGTAGCGATGATTAGTCTATCCTGATAGTCGCACTCCCAAAGGGGGTGGTTGATAGTCATCTCACCATGGGAGGTGATGGTCGTTACGCTGAGATGCATTGACTTTCCTTTCTGTTGGTACTGAGCCTAGCATGGGGGTATGACATTAGGACTACTCCCAAGTCTCCCCTGTGTAGGACTCCCATTCTGCAATGGTCATGAGTCCCTTGTATTCACCGCATGAGCCACATGCGAATGAGGTAACCTCATTATCGCAGTAGACACACACACGGACCTCTCCACCATGGATGGATTCCCAACGCTCTTCTAGAGCCTGACGAGTGATTGTCTGAGCCATTATCTTTCCTTTCTTTCTACCCCTAACGCTACACCATAGGGGCGGGTATGTCAAGTCTATTTGTGTAACGATTAGGTTACAGAATACCCTCTGTCATGAGGGCTAGGGAGATATCCCACTTAGCGTTATCCCATGTGTCAGGGACTAGGATAGTGACCATCTCATCCCTAGGGATATTGACGATCTCATTAGTGCTAGTGCAGAGCATGTAGACATAGTGGCTATCCATGCTGTCTAGTTCGAAGGCATAGTCAATAGCACCTACGCGAATGTCGAAGGTAGGAGGAAGGTCACTAGCCTTCACGGTACGAATCTCTTTGATGCTGTCAATCATTACTAAGCCTTTCTCTCTTGCTCTTGGATAGAGCGTATCATGGGGGTCTGACATTCGCAACTCGAAAATGCTATCAAATCGGACATGTTTTGTAACAGTTTGGTAACGGATAGGCACCCCCATATGGGCGCACTATGTATTTTTTTCGCTTGACAGAAAACACGCATCGTACATCTAAAAAAAATACACAAATTTTTACAAATTGAAATCTACACTCAAAAATCTACACAATAAACACAAAATCTACACTCAACATTTGTGATTGTTGCGTTTGCGCGGTATATGTAGCAAAATGTATCTTATTTGTTACATTTTCCCTAATATGTAAATTATCTGACGCACAATACTTCACATAAATGAAAGATATGTTCGGTTTATGATAAGTATGACAAAACCCCCTAATCCATATCGTGACTGGGAAAC
>OGVU01000032.1_pt1 | contig 16508 bp, 17 predicted proteins | sample 1575861 | NCBI WGS metagenome assembly OGVU01 (sample SAMN07581532, study PRJEB24739) | freshwater metagenome | place: Singapore | collected 2015-01 | reverse complement strand
ATACGAGATCATAGCCGGTGACTGGAGTTCAGACGTGTGCTCTTCCGATCTGTTTCCCAGTCACGATAGGCGGTAATAGTGGTAATCGTTGGAATTATGTGTGGGCTCAAAAACTAGCATTAAATCACGCTAATGCCGTTGAAGATGGTGGTATCTATGCAACAGGTAACATTGTTGCTTATTATTCAGACGAGAGATTAAAAACTCATCTTGGTAAAATTGAAAACGCTCTTGATAAAATCGAAGAACTTGAAGGTTTTTATTATGAGGCTAACCAGACTGCTAAAGATTTAGGCTATACTGTCCGTCGCGAAGTTGGTGTATCTGCACAAAAGACTCAAAGCGTTTTGCCAGAAATTGTTAAGCCTGCTCCGATTGATAATAAATATTTAACAGTAGATTATGATCGTTTCGCTCCGTTGTTCATCGAAGGTATTAAAGAACTTAGAGCAGAGTTACGTTCAATCAAGAAACATATTGGGATGGAGTAATAGATGCCTTTAATTACCACACGTGTTACGGCTGCAACTGATGCAACAGTAAAAGGAGCGCCATTAAGTAACACAGAAATTGATACCAATTTTATTAACCTTAATAATGCCATCACGCAATCTGGTGATATTACAGGCTTTGTTAACCGTACAGGTAGCACTATTTCTTTTGTAGATGCTACAAGAACATTCAGCTTAACGCCAACTGGTGCAAACTTTACAATTTATTACAAAGGTAAAGCTGTACTAATAGATACAGCTAAAACTATAACAATTACTAACTCAAGCGGATCTCATTGGATTTATTGGGATTACACATTAGCTAGATTAGTAGATGCAGGATCAGTACCAAACATCAGAGATAACTTATTAGTTGCATACATCTATTGGGATGTTTCTTCTTCTAGTGCTGTGTTTTTCAGCGATGAACGACATTCAGTTAACGTTGATAAAAACTGGCACTACTATCAACACACAACAAACGGTGCTATTTGGAAATCTGGCGGCGATCTAACTTACACAATTAATAACAGTAATACTGTTGGTATTTCTTTTTCTTCTCCTATTGTATTAGCAGACGAAGATCTAGAGCACTCAATTACTCATGCTGATAGTCCAACTAACGCATATGAGCAAATTTTAAATAATACAGTGACTTCTCTTGCGACTTTACCGATCATTTATTTGAATGGTACTACATATAAACAAACTACAGGAACATCAACTCCTTGGTATACATCTTCAACAAGAGCGTATTATAACCAAGTTACAGCAGGTTCTGGTTCTCTTGTAACTTGCGCTGCGGATGACTCTTTTGTTGTGTATTGGATCGTTGCAACAAACGACACAAGATTTCCTATTAAATTAGTTATGGGAAGAAACGAATGGACATCGTATTCTGATGCTGAATCTGAAAATTTTACATCATACGACCTACCTATGCCAGAAGTTGCTCCAATGTATAAGGTTATTTTAAAAACTAGATCTTCTTATACACAAAACATCGCCCGTGTAAACATCATGGGTGTTAGAGAATTAATAGGTAAACAAAACGCTAGATCTAGTGCAATGAATGCTTTATCGCACACATCTTTATCAGATAAAGCAGCTTCTGATCAACACCCGATTTCTGCAATTACTGGTCTTCAAACTCAACTTGATAGTGTCGCTGGCGCATCCGTTGCCATGGCTATCGCATTAGGATAATAAATAAAGTTATGGCTAATACATTTAAATCTTATCTTACATCTGGTGTAACAACTCAGACAACAATATTGACTGGACCAGCATTAACGCAAACCACAGTAATTGGATTATCTATTTCCAACACTACTACTGGTGCAGCGACAGTTAGTGTTTCTTTAACAAGAAGCGGAACAACTGTTAGCGTTATTACGAATGCAACAGTTCCTTCTGCCGATACTTTAATTCTCTATGGTGGTGATCAAAAGTTAGTTGTTCAAGCTGGCGACCTTCTTAAATTAACTTCTAGTGCATCAGTGGACGCAATCGTATCAGTTCTTGAGGTGGCATAATGGGTCTATTAGTAGCTGGAGATTCTACAGCATCATACAGAAGCGTTGATAGAACGAACTTTACAGCGACAGCTGGTCAGACTACGTTCACTCTATCGCAAGGATATTCTATTGGCGATATTGACGTTTACTTAAACGGTGTTAAACTTGTTGACGGTGATGACTATTACGCACTTAATGGAACTACTGTTGTTTTAACATCTGGTGCTACGTTAGGTGATGTTGTAGCTGTTGTAGCATATAAAACATTTCTAGCAGCAAACACTTATACCAAAACCGAAGCTGATTCTAGATATATGGTTGCATCTGGTTTAACTCCAATGACATCATATCTTAGAACTCCAAACTATGGTATTTCTTCTTGGTCAGATTCAGCAAATGCTTCTTTAGAAGCGAGCGTCGGCGCAGGAGAACAGGGTGTTGGCGTTAAAGCCTTTGGACGCTCCGTTGCTACCAATGGTGGTGATATTCTATATACTACTGATAATAGAGGTGCTGGTGGTAGACATAGATTTGGTTACTGGAACGGTACATCGTTTACACCAACTATGAGCATTGACTCTGTTGGTAGAGTATCTGTACCAAACCAACCATTCAGCTGGTATACTACATTAAACACTCAAACTTATACAACATCAACCGTTACTCCTCTTTATACAAATAAAGTTCAGAGTAGAGGAACTGATGGATATAGCACATCAACTGGTTTATATACAGCCCCGATTGCTGGTGTTTATGATTTTAAATGGGTTTACTTGTATCAGAACATTCTTGACGCAGCACAAATAGATGACGGGTGGCAGTGGAATGGCAACTATTACTATGGTGGTAACCGATATAATGCTGGCGATTATGCATTAAATGACGGGTATTCTGCAGTACAAGGTTTTGCCACTTTGTATATGGCTCAAGGAGACACATTCTCCCCGAAAACGCAATTATCAGGAGACTCTTCTTGGAACTTTTATGGTGGTTCTACTTGGGGTTACTTCCAAGCAGCTTTAATTAACTAAGGAAAATTTTAAAATGACTAAAGTATATACAATTACTCTTTCTGACGCTGAAGACAAAGCTCTAAGCGTAGTTGCTCTTGACCAAAATGAATGGATTCAAAACGCAGTTCACGAGCGTTGCCGTGTTGCGATGGATGATATTATTAAATCAGAGGTTGATAGACTTCTATCCATCGGAGAACAAATTCCTACATCTAGAGATGAGATTGTTCTGCAAGCTGTTGTAGAAACAGGCGCAGAAAGAAATGCGAGAATAGAAGCAGAACTTGCTCAAATTAATGCTGCGAAAGAAGCAGCTAACGCTAAAAAATAATCTGGGATAAAGGTATAAAATGTCAAGAGCAAGAACAACAGCTAATGCCGTTAATGACTTCACCTTAAATAAAACTTTAACTGGTGACGGTTCAGCATTAGCTATTAAAGGAAATTACACAGGTAATCCAAAACTTTTTGAAGTTGCTCAAGTTGCTTCTGATGGTGTTATTTACGTTCGTGATGCTCTTAGCAATACTTCTCAAATTACAGGTTATCCTTCTGGAAGTAGTATCCTTAGAGGTAGATTTACAACACCAGACAACTACCATATTTCAGGATGGATTACAAACACAGCAAACAGCAGTACTGCTAACGCTGTTTTTAACACAACAACTAGAGGTGGCGCAAGCTGGGGTGGAGATAGAGTGACTGTTCCAGCTGCTGGAGTATATCTAATAACATTTTGTACAATTTCAACAAACTCTGGTTCTAGAGTTGACGCTAACATTAACATTAATGGAAGCAGCATTGTTAATATGTTAAGTGAAGATAGTACAACAGGTTATCACTATAAAGGTGGTAGTATAGCTAGATCTCTTGCAGCTAACGATTATATTCAATTTTTAAATGCAAACTGGTATGATTGGACTAATTCTGGTGGTGGTTGGAAATCATTCTCAGTAACATTAATCGGATAAAAATATGGCGTTATTAACAGGTCAAAAGACTACAAGATATTCTCAGTTTACCGCTGATCAATTTTCTGGCAATGGTACTCAAACTTTGTTTACCATGTCAAGAATCCCACCATCGTCATCTTCAGTTATTGTTACAATTGATGGTGTTAAGCAGAATTCTACTTCGTATTCAGTTAGCGGGACACAACTTACATTTTCAGAAGCACCACCAAATGGTTCTTCTATTGAATGTATCGCTATGGGTAACCAAGCTGTTGCATTTACGCCAGCAGACTCTTCCATCTCAACGTCAAAAATTGTTAACGGTAATGTAACAGCTGCAAAATATGACGTAGCTTCCGCAGACGGTACTGGTGCAATGATGCTCCCAGCAGGTAATACAGCACAAAGACCTGGTAATGTTTCGGGTTATTTTAGACATAATACTGAAAGAAAAGCTATCGAATTTAACGATGGTACAGGTTGGTCTGTGGTTAAGAGTTTAGTTAATACTACTGGTGGAGTTATTGTTGAAACTCCAACATATCGTTTACATGCATTTCTTGGTAGTGGAACATTCTATACTGATTCTACTGTAACCGCAGACGTTCTTGTAGTTGGTGGCGGTGGCGCAGGCGGTGGTTCTTACGGTGACCAAGATACTGGTAAAGGTGGCGGTGGTGCTGGTGGTGTGGTCTATAAACAAGGTCATTCTATCACCGCAGGTAGCTACACAATTATTGTAGGTGCAGGTGGTCCAGGTATGCCACGTGGATGGAACTCTAACGGTGGCACTGGCGCCAGCGGAGATAATAGCGTAGCCTTTGGCGTAACAGCCAACGGTGGTGGCGGTGGCGGTTGTTCTGATAACCAAGCTGCTCCATCAGCTGGTGGTTGCGGTGGTGGTGGTGGTGCACGTAATGCCACTGACTCTAACCATAATGGTGCGTCTTCAAACCAAGGTTCTTACTCTGGTTGGATTTCATTAGGTAATGCTGGCGGACGTTCTGGTGGTAACGGTAACTTCGGTGGTGGTGGTGGCGGTGGTGCTGGAGGCGTCGGTGGTACTGGTCAATCTAACCAAAACAACTCTCTTGGCGGTAATGGTGGCGCTGGTGTAAACTTATCTTCAATTTTTGGCACTTGGTTTGGCGAAGGTGGTTGGTTTGCAGGTGGTGGAGGTGGAGGAAGTTATTCAACATCTTCTTTACTTGCTCAATCTACTGGTGGACAAGGTGGTGGAGCAAACGGAACATCTGCTAAAGAATATACAACAGGTGCAGCTTGGAACATTTATAAAATTATGGGTCAACCAAATACTGGTGGCGGTGGAGGTGGTTCTTCCGAAGATCAAGGCTTGATCGCTTGGCACGGTGCAGCTTCTGGTTCAGGTGGATCAGGTATTGTTCTTGTTAAAGTGTATCTATAAGGAATGCAAATGGCACATTTTGCTAAAGTTGAAAACGGTATTGTAACACAAGTTATCGTAGCAGAACAAGATTTTATTGATAGTGGGGCAGTTGGAAAACCATCTATGTGGATTCAAACCTCATATAGTGCATGGGGTGGAGAGTATGTAGACCACGCAACTGGTTCTATAAGACCAGAAAAAGAAGCACTCCGCAAAAATTTTGCAGGCGTTGGTTACACTTATGATAAAGAAAGAGATGCATTTATCCCACCAAGACCATTCGATTCTTGGGTATTAAATGAAGATTCTTGCCAATGGGAAGCTCCAAAAGAAAAACCAGTTGATGCTAAATATTACTGGAATGAAGATAAACTAGACTGGGTTAAGGTTGGGGAATAATAATGGCATTAACAAAAGTAACACAAAACTTAACAAAAGACATCATTAAAGTACCAACGCTTTATAACTATTCTGGTACAATAACATTTTCTCCTTGTGGTGCGACTGGTCGTATGGGACCAACTCTTGCTCAAGCTAGATCTACATATACTGCTCAACCAAACCAAGCGACTTGGTTAAACGATACAACGTTATTTTTTGTTGAAAATGGTATTCAATATTGGAGAGTACCAAAAGACGGTACTTATACAATTCGTGCAGCTGGTGCAGGTGGAAGACCAAGTGGACAAACATATGCTGGAGATGGTGTAATTATTCAAGCAGCATTTAGTTTGATTGCTGGTGAGTGGTTGAGAATTGTTGTTGGTCAGCAAGGTATTTCTTCTTATACAACTCAAGCTATGGGTGGTTCTGGCGGTTCTGCTGTTTCAGTTAGCCGTGGTGGAGCTAACGTTTTACTAATATGTGCTGGTGGTGGTGGTGGTTGTTCTCCTAACTCTTCTGGTGGCGCTGCGTCTGATAGAAATGCTTCTTATAGTAATAGTGGTATTCCTGAAGGTGGTTTCGGATCAATTTGGCAAAATAACTATGCAGCTGGGTCTAATATTTTAGCTTACTGGCCAGGTGGCGGTGGTGCTGGTTGGGGTACAGATGGTTGTATTGGTGGAATCGGTGGTGAAGCATCTAAAAGACAAATTTACGGTTCTGCATTAAGTTTATCTGCGGTTGGCGGTGTATCTGAATCTGGTAACCATGGTGGCTTTGGCGGTGGTGGCGCCACTGGTCGCGATGGTGGTGCTGCTGGCGGTGGTGGCGGTTACAAGGGTGGTAATGCTGAATCATGGGCTGGTAATCAGGCAGGCGATTATTCAAAAGGTGGCGAATCTTATACAGGTTTAGGTGCTACACAAACTAACGTTAGCACAAATTCTTCGCAAGGCTATGTAACGGTGACTCTATGATAACTAATAAATCCCCTAAAGGCGAGCAAGCTAATTATTCAGACCTTCGTAAAGAAGAATACCCTACAATTCAAGAACAACTTGATATAATTTTTCATGAAGGTTTAGATGCTTGGAGAGTTAAAATCCAAGAAATTAAAGACAAGCATCCAAAACCAGAATAAATAGTTCTATTACGAACTAGGATAAACAAATGGCTGTTGCATCTAGAGAACAATTAAAACAATACGCACTGCGTGCTCTAGGTGCACCAGTGCTAGAGATCAACGTCGATAATACTCAGCTAGAAGATCGCCTCGACGAAGCGTTAGATTACTTTAACCTATACCACTATGAAGGTGTAGAGCAGATGTACTTGAAGCATATGATTAACGCTTCTCTTCTAACTGTTACAGATTCAGCAGGTATCCCACCAATCAGTACTCACCTAATCAACGCTGAAGGTGGAACTTGCGAGGTTATCCGCCAATGGAATAAAGAATCCACTTCTAATGTTTGGACAGTTAGAAACGTCCAAGGTGATTGGACCGTTGTTGGTAGCGAGGTCAAGGATACTGCCAACCAGTCTGGTCCAGTATTGGGTTTAGTCGGTTCCATGGTTCTTGGTGAAGTTGATAACAAGTATATCACAACGCCAGATTTTGTTTATGGTGTTACTAAGATTCTAAACATCGGTCAAGCGTCTTCTTCTAAGAACATCTTCGACTTGCAATACCAATTGCGTTTGAATGACTTGTATGACCTAACTTCTACATCTATCGTTTACTACAAGACTGTTATGTCTCACCTAGCAATGCTAGACTTGGAGTTGAACGGTCACCCATTGTATCGTTTCAACCGTATGCAGAACCGTTTGTATCTAGACGTAAACTGGTCAACTGATGTTATTGTTGGTGACTATATCTTGATCCAAGGTTATCGCGCATTGAACCCAGCAGACTTTACTAAGGTTTATGGCGAACCATGGTTGAAACACTATGTTACTGCTCTGTTCAAACGTCAATGGGCTATTAACATCAAGAAGTTTTCTGGTCTACAATTGCCAGGTGGTGTAACTCTAGATCGCGATAAACTATATGTTGAAGCCACTAAAGAAATTCAAGATCTAGAAGAAGAACTAAGAACCAAATCTGCACCACTAGACTTTTTCTTGGGGTAATACATGGCTACAAATCCATATTTCACCCAAGGTACTTCTGGTGAACAAGATCTTATCGAAGACATCATTATTGAGTCTTTGAAAATCTACGGTAAAGATTTCCTTTACATTCCTCGCACACAAGTTTCTACAGACCGTATCTTCGGCGAAGACCGTCTGTCTAAGTTTGAACACGCATATCCAATTGAGATGTATTTCGATAATATTGAAAGTTTAGCTGGTCAAGGTGCTATGATTCAGAAGTTTGGTCTTTTAATGGATCAATCTGCGACTCTTACTGTTGCCCGCAAACGTTGGACAGATTTAATTGGAACCCACGGTACAACATATCTTCCAAATAGACCAAACGAAGGTGATTTGATTTATTACCCATTGACTAAAGGTTTATTTGAAATTAAATTCGTTAAGCATCAAGAGCCATTCTATCAATTAGGAAAACTGTATACATATAAGTTAGACGTTGAACTATTTCAATACAGTAGCGAGAAAATTGATACTGGTATTCCTGAGATTGATGTATTTGAAAATCTCAAATCGTTTGATGTTACCGTCAATCCTAACGTCCAAGACGCTACTGGATTTGCTGATAATAATGCTTTCAAAGAAAAGGCTGTTTCTGAAAATGCTTTGTATGATTTAGAGGCTAACCCATTCGGTGAAGTGTCTGGATCAACTGATGTGTTGGGTGTATCTCTGAAAACTGATACTACTCAATTAACGGCTGACCAAACAACAATTAAAGCGGATAGAACACGAAATGGCTAAACAAACAGTTAATCTAGGAACAATGGCTGACAATAAGTCAGGCGATCCATTGCGTACAGCGTTTGAGAAAATCAATGAAAACTTTGATGAGCTATATGCTCAGGTTAATGTAAATACGGTTTATCAACCAGACCCAAATCAAGGTAATTATATTCTTGATGCCACTAAAAACATTATCGTCTTAGTTGACATCCCAGGTGCTTGGCAGTTACCAGACGGAACTGAAGGTGCAAAAATTAGTTTTGTACCAGCTTCTAGCTCTAACAAGCGTAATATTTGGATTATGGGTAATATCGCAAATTGGATTTATGACGAAAATACTCAAGCCCTAACAACAGCATCTGTTGGAACTGGTTGGTGGATCAATCCTTTTATTACATATGGTGATAATGACACGACTTCATCGACGCAAGCTAAGACTATGGTTGATGCAGTATTTGTCAATGGCGCTTGGCATTTCCAAGGTGGAGTATTTGATTAATGTTAAACAATAGCGTATTCTATCACGGTATTACTAGAAAATGTATCATCGGCTTCGGTCGACTATTTTCTAATATCTACATTGATAGAAAAATAACTGATCCAGTGAAGGGTGAACAAGCTCAACGTATTCACGTTCCGCTATCATATGCACCTAAAGAAAAATGGTTGGCTCGTATTGACGAAGATCCAACATTAGAAAATCACACCCTTACTTCTCTGCCACGTATCTCTTTTGAAATTATTGCTTACACTTACGACTCTTTGCGTAAGGTAAACCGTATGCAATATATGAAAAACGACGCTGCAGCTTCTGGAGATAATAGCACTGCTCTTGTAAGAACTCCAGTTCCATACAACATCGACATGTCAGTGTATATCATTACAAAGACCCAAGAAGACGCTCTACAAATCGTAGAACAAATTCTTCCATGGTTCACTCCAGAATATTCAATGACTATTAATGCCATTGAAGAGATGGGAATCAAATTAGACGTGCCCGTAGTTCTAAACTCAGTTATTGTTTCTGATGAATTTGAAGGTACATTCCAAGAGCGTCGTTTCGTTATTCACACCATCAACTTCCAAATGAAGGTATCTCTATTTGGTCCAGTTTCTCAGCAAGGTGTTATTTTGCAAAGCGATGCAAACCTCACTGTACAACCGAATACAAATGTATCTGAAACTTACAGAGCAACTGGAGAGATTGTAAACGGGCAACAAAATATAACATCCGAGGAATGGATTAACGATCTATAAATTATGGCTGAGATTTATAATAGTAATGCGAATTTAAAAGCTGCTGGTATTAGTTTTCAATTTACTCCTGATCAAGTTCAGGAGTATATAAAGTGCGCTCAAGACCCGATCTATTTTATCGAAAACTACTGTTACATCGTTACACTTGACTACGGTTTAAAACTATTCAAGTTATACGATTGTCAGAAGAAAAAGATCGACATCATTCATAATAACCGTCGTGTTATTCTTATGGAAGGTCGTCAACAAGGTAAGACGACTTCTTCCGCTGCGTACATCCTTTGGTACACCCTATTCCAAGCTAACAAACAAGTGGCTATTCTAGCCAACAAAGCTGCAGCTGCACGTGAAGTTTTGGATCGTTACCAAACTATGTATGAGCACCTACCTAAGTGGATGCAACAAGGTGTTACTGGTTGGAACAAGGGTGACATTGAATTAGAAAACGGTTCAAAGGTATTCACGGCTGCTACTGGCAAGTCTGGTATTCGTGGTAAGTCTGTTAACATGCTATATGTTGACGAAGCTGCGATTATTCCAAACAACGTTGCCGAGGAATTCTTCACTGCGGTTTATCCAACTATTTCTGCGGGTCAAACTACTAAGATTCTTCTATCTTCTACTCCACTAGGTTACAACCACTTCTGGCGTTTCTGGAACGATGCTGAGAACGACCGTAACGGTTTCGTTCCATTGTTTATCCCTTACTGGGAAATCCCAGGTCGCGATGCAGCTTGGGCTGAAGAACAACGTAGAATGTTGGGTGAACTCAAGTTTAACCAAGAGGTTCTATGTAACTTCTTAGGTTCTAGCTTGACCTTAATCCGTGCCGACGTTATCGCCAAGATGTCCGTTGATCAACCTATCCTATCTAAAGATGGTTTAGACGTATTCCAGAGACCTGCTAAGAATCACACTTATTGCGCGATCGTAGATATCGCTGCAGGGGTTGAGGGTGACTCTTCAACAATTCAAGTTATCGACATTACTGAAACACCTTATCGTATTGTAGCGAAGTATCGTAGAAATGATATTACACCGTTGCTATTCCCAACTGTAATCTTCAAAGTTGCAACAGAATATAACAATGCATTCGTTCTAATCGAAACTAACATGTCTGATCAAGTGGCTCAGATTATGCACCAAGAGTTGGAATATGAGAATATTCTAATGGTCTCTAGAGCGAACGGTGTACAAACTATTGGTGGCGGTTTCGGTGGGGTTAAAAACCAGTTAGGTGTTAACACCGATAAGCGTGTTAAGCGTATCGGCTGCCATAACTTTAAGGCTATGGTAGAAGAAGATAAACTTCTGATTAACGACCCAGACACAATTTCTGAAATCTCTACATTTATTGAAAAACGTGGCTCTTATGAAGCCGACGAAGGTTATCATGATGACTTGGTTATGCCTCTAGTTCTATTCGGCTGGCTCACAACCCAGTCGTATTTTAAAGAACTAAATAACATTAATATGCGCAAGATTATGTACGAAAAACAGATTAAGGCTATCGAAGAAGATTTAACGCCATTTGGCTTCTACGATGATGGTAACCCAGAAGCCGACCCTTTGAATTTCTGAGTGAAAACTTGTAAAAACTAAATAAATTCGTAGACAGTTTTGTCTAGGCAATTTTTATCAAACAAGGAGAACAACAATGCCGTTTCAATTATCTCCAGGCGTTGCAGTCGTAGAAAAAGACTTTACCTCTATCGTTCCTGCCGTAGCAACCTCTATTGGTGCGTTCGCGGGTCAGTTCGACTGGGGTCCTGTGTTGGAGCCAATCACCGTAACTTCAGAAGATGAACTTGTTCGTCGTTTCGGTACTCCAAATAACAATAACTTCCAGTCTTTCTTTACAGCTGCTAACTTCCTATCTTATTCTAATAACCTATTGCTAGTTCGTCAGCAAACTACTAACATGAAGAACGCTGTTGTTACTCCAACAGGTGGTGTTTCTTCTATTAAAGTTGTTGAGGGTGGTACTGGTTATGACTCTTTAGCATCTCCACCAGCAGTTCAAATTTTAACTACTGGTTTGATTGATAAAGTTACTGTTACTAATCAAGGAACTGGATATGTTTCTAATTCTATCGTTTCCCCAATTGTAACTGTTAACGATCCTACTGGTTCTGGTGCAGTTCTAGAAGCAAACGTTTCCGCTGGTAAGATTATTTCTATCGACGTTATTGCCCCAGGAGCAGGATATACTAATCCAACTGTTTCTATTACTGGTGGTAATGGTACTGGAGCTGCAGCAACAGCAACTTTCAAGAACGTTCAAGAACCAGGTGGTGTTACACCTACTGCAACTGCAGTTCTTTCTGGTGGTACTATTACAGCAGTTAACTTATCCGCTGGTGGTTCTGGTTATACAACTACGCCAAACGTTACTATTGTTGCTGCAAGCGGTGACTTGGGTACTGGTGCTACTGCATCTGCAATTCTTTCTGGTTCAGGATTAACTGGAATTACAGTATCTAACGAAGGTACAAATTACAGCTCGCCAACTGTTTCTATTACTGGTGGCGGTGGTAGCGGTGCTGAAGCTAATGCTGTTATGGCAGGTGGAGTTTCTTCTATTACATTAATTAACCCAGGATCTGGTTATGCAACTGCTCCAAACGTTACATTAACTGGTGGCGGCGGTCAAGGTGCAACAGCTGTTGCTACTACTGATGGTAATGAAATTACTTCTATTTCTATCGTTCAGTCTGGACAAGGTTATACTTCTGAACCAACAGTAACAATTACTGGTGGTGGCGGTACTGGCGCTGTTGCTGATTCTGTTGTAGACTATAACAAAATTAAATCAATTACTGTAACTGCAGCTGGTTCTGGTTATACTTCTACACCATCTGTTGTTATTACAGATTCTACTGGTTCTGGCGCTGCGGCAACTGCCGCTATCGGAACAAGTTCTATTGCTTCTATTAATATTAACTTTGGTGGTACTGGTTATAAAAAGACTCCAACAGTTACATTAACTGGCGGTAATGGTTCTGGTGCAACTGTTGGATCCGTCACTGTAGGTTCTTCTTCAGTAGTGTCTATCATTGTAAATGAAGCTGGTACTGGTCTTTCTGAACCACCTGCAGTAATAATCGAAGACGCTCTAACTGAAAATGGTGTTACTGCTGTTGCTGTATCAAATATTGAAACTAAAGGTGTTGCTATCCTTAACGGTCAATTCTACTCTGCTAACTTCATCAACGGTGGTGGTGTTACTGGTGAATGGGCTGCTAAGTACCCAGGAAAACTAGGTAACTCTCTAAAAGTGTCTATGGCTGACCGTGACACTTATGCTAACTGGGTATACAAAGACGAGTTCGATGCTGCTCCAGGAACATCTGAAGGTGCTGCAGTTATCGGTGGCTCTAACGATGAAATGCATATTATCGTTATCGATGAAAAGGGTTATATCTCTGGCGTTGAAAATGCTGTTCTAGAAAAGTATGCTTTCGTATCTAAGGCTTCTGATAATAAGAAACCAGACGGTACAAACAACTACTACAAAGACGTTATCAACGGTCGTTCTGAATGGTTGTGGTGGACTGATCACACTGACAAAGTTGTTGGCGGTTATGCGACTACTAACTGGGGTCAAGTAATGGCTGGAACTGCGTTCAAGTCTATGACGGCTCCACTAACTCAGTCTCTATCTGGTGGCGTTGATGATGCTGGTGCAACTGATGGTCAAAAGATGGCAGCATACGAGTTATTCTCTAATGCTACTCTATATGATATCAACCTAATCATGATGGGTAAAGCAAATGCAACTGTTGCTAACTATGTTATCGACAACGTTGTTCTAACTCGTCTAGATGCAGTTCTATTCATCTCTCCAGAAGATAACGACACTGGTGAAGTTATCATTGGTGATAACTCTACTCACGTTAACAAGATTATTGATTATCGTAACGCTCTTTCTAGCAACTCTTACTCTGTTCTAGATTCTGGTTACAAGTACCAATATGACCGTTATAACGACGTGTATCGTTGGGTTCCACTAAACGGTGACATCGCTGGTCTATGTGCTCGTACTGACTACACTAACGATCCATGGTGGTCTCCAGGTGGTCTGAACCGTGGTCAAGTTAAGAACGTTGTTCGTTTGTCTTGCAACCCTAACCAGACTAACCGTGATACTCTATATCGTAACTCTGTTAACCCAGTTGTCACTTTCCCAGGTCAAGGTACTGTATTGTTCGGTGATAAGACATTGTTGGCTAAACCTAGCGCATTCGACCGTATTAACGTTCGTCGCTTGTTTATCGTTCTAGAGAAATCTATCGCGACTGCTGCTAAGTATCAACTATTCGAATTCAACGATGCGTTTACTCGTGGTCAGTTCAAGAACTTGATTGAACCGTTCCTACGTGACGTACAAGGTCGTCGTGGTATCACTGACTTCCTAGTTAAGTGCGATGAGTCTAACAACACTGGTGAAGTTGTCGATCGTAACGAATTCGTTGCTGATATCTTCGTTAAGCCAACTCGTTCTATCAACTTCATTACTCTTAACTTCGTTGCCGCTCGCTCTAGCATTGCTTTCAGCGAAATCGGTGGTTAATAATAGATGAGGGGAGGAAACTCCCCTCGTTTAGAACGAATAAATAAAAGTAATAACAAGGAGATTTTAAATGGCAAACGTTGCTGACTTTAAAGCCCAGATGATCGGTGGTGGTGCACGTCCTAACCAATTCCGTGTAGAATTGACGTTCCCTTCATTCGTAACTCTAGGTGTTATTGCTGGTCAAAGAGCACAATTCTTATGCCGTGCTGCTTCCCTACCAGCTTCTACAATTGAAACTATTTCAATTCCGTACCGTGGTCGTCCAGTGAACTTCGCTGGTGAGCGTTCATTCCAACCATGGACTGTATCTATTTACAACGATACAACTTTCAACATCCGTAATGCTCTTGAGCAATGGCAATCTGGTATTCAACAATACAATACAACTAACGGTCGTACTAACCCTACTGACTATCAAGTTGACTTGTCTGTTCACCAGTTAGACCGTAACGGTGCAACTATTAAGTCTTATAAGTTCACTGATGCGTTCCCAACTAACATTGGCGCTATCACTCTTGACTACGAACAACAAAACGCAATCGAACAGTTTGACGTTGAATTCGTTTACAACTTCTTCACTTCTAACGAAGGTGCAGGTGCTAACTTCGGTATTAACGTTGGTATTAACACTCCAGTTGGTACATTCCCAGTTTAATCTGAAAGAAGGATAATTTATAATGCAGCTGTTTGGCTTTGAAATCAAACGTGCGAAAGATGAGCAGGTTCTACCGATTCCATCGGTAGTTCCTCCATCAAATCAAGATGGCAGTACCGTAGTAAATACCAGTGTTAATGCTGGTGGCTATTACGGTATGGTCGTCGATCTTGACGCATCCCTAAAAAACGAGAACGACCTTATTCGTCGTTATCGTGAAGTTTCCCAATATACTGATTGCGATGCAGCGATTGAAGACATCATCAACGAGGCACTAATCTCTGATGAAACTAAACGTCCAATTGAAATTATTTTAGACGACCTAAAAGTTTCTTCTGGTATTAAAAATAAAATCTCCGAAGAGTTCGGAGAGATTTTACGACTATTAAGATTTGGTGACAGAGGTCACGAGATCTTCCGTCAATGGTATGTTGACGGACGTTTATATTACCAAGTCCTGTTAGACGAGAATAACGTCAAGGCTGGTATTCAAGAATTACGTTACATTGATCCACGTAAGATTCGTAAGATCAAGAACATCAAAAAAGAAAAGACACCTCAAGGTGTTGAAATTATTAAGACGATGGAAGAGTTCTACCTTTACAACGATAAGGGTATGAGCGAGCAATCTACACAAGGTGTTAAACTTCCATTAGATTCAGTTGTTCATTGTCCCTCAGGTATTATGGATATGAACTCGGGTATGACGCTTTCTCATTTGCATAAAGCTATCAAACCAACTAACCAATTAAAGATGATTGAAGACTCTTTAGTCATCTATCGTATTTCACGTGCCCCAGAACGTAGAATTTTCTATGTTGACGTTGGTAACTTACCGAAGCTAAAAGCTGAACAGTATGTTAACGACATCATGAACAAGTTCCGTAACAAGATTGTTTACGATGCAACTACTGGTGAAACTCGTGACGATCGTCGTCATCTATCAATGATGGAAGACTTCTGGATGCCTCGCCGTGAAGGTGGTAAGGGTACAGAAATCTCTACGCTCCCAGGTGGTCAAAACCTTGGCGCCATTGAAGACATCGAATACTTCCAGAACAAACTATACCATTCTCTGAACGTTCCTGTTAGCCGTATGCAACAGTCTGAAGGTTTCAGTATCGGTCGCTCAAACGAAATTACTCGCGACGAAGTTAAGTTCAACAAGTTTATTGTTAGACTTCGTAAGAAGTTTGCAGTTCTATTCCTAGAAGCATTGAAGGTTCAGCTAGTAGCTAAAAACGTTATCAATATCAAAGACTGGGAAGAACTACGTCATGGTATTCGTTTTGACTTCTTGGAAGACAACCACTATGCTGAATTAAAAGACGCTGAGTTGTTGACTCAACGTGTTACTCTATTACAGCAAAT
>OGVU01000031.1_pt1 | contig 16713 bp, 19 predicted proteins | sample 1575861 | NCBI WGS metagenome assembly OGVU01 (sample SAMN07581532, study PRJEB24739) | freshwater metagenome | place: Singapore | collected 2015-01 | reverse complement strand
TGTTGCCAATTTTTCAACATCATTCAAATCTCTTTTTCGGATAGAGTTGCCTAATATAACTAAAGAATTTCCACTCTTCCTACCTTTACCTTCAATACCAACAGCTATTGATTCTATTGCATTATTGAATTTCTTATTATTTTTGTCAGTGTAATCTGGATTCAAATGTAAAAAATCTCTCGGAGTATTTTTGTAATTGACTTGTGGGAGATATTTCATTAAAGAAGGTTTTACTTTAGTATGTGTAAGTCCATCATGGAGACTCATCATTTCATCAGTAAACATAGGATGTTTACTAGGAACTTTAGATCTACTTATAAAAACTTTTTTAGAATTTTCAACATCTAACTTTTGTAGTTTTTGCAAATTCTTTAAGTTGATTTTACCAAAATCAGCCAGTATATACATAGTCATCACCAATTATAACGGGTCGCGTAAAAAGCTGGTGACATAGGATCATTCTTAGCTAAAGAGCCATCTTTTTTCTTTATCCCACCAAATCGTTTCTGAAAATTATCACGGCGTTTCTTATCTTTGTGTATAAGATAATCTTCTCGGCTAGAGTCACCCCAAGCTACAGTTTTCTTTTTGCCATCACTTCTTTCTACAGTCACTTGGTATTTCTTACCTTTTCTTGCAGAACGAGACGGTTCACTGATTTTGTACTTGGAGCCATTGTACTTAACAGTTTTGGCACGTGTTGTATTTAACTTATCTACACTGGCTATTTCGGCAAACAAAGCCAAGTCACACAGAAGAGAAATCATTTTTTGTTAACCTTTTGTTGTTGAAACCAATTAGCGTTGCTTAGCGCACCACGTTCTTTTGTTTTATATTTACCACCACTAGCTTTGTACTTACGCACAGCTATCGATGCTTTTACAGCTGACCATTTACCAGCAGGTGTACCACCGACATCTTGTGCTTTTACAGATGCAACAGTTGCCGCCCATTTTTTAGGGTTTTTCTTTTTGGCTTCGCCAGCAAAATCTACATAGTGACGTGCTTGGTCATAAATGCCCTCTAGATCACCCTTACCTTTTCTTTCTATGGTACGGATTTGGCGGCGTAGTTTACTTGGTATGACAACCCATTTTTCTTTGGGAATACTAATGTGTTGCGGATGACCAGCATCAAAGGTTGCTTGTGCAATGAAGTCACATAGAAGAAAAGGGTTATAAGAGAAGCCAATACCTAGAGTTTCATACACAGGTTTACGTCCTTTTGCTGTTTTAATATATCCTGCTGGTTCTTGGGAGTCAGGGTCAATGTTAGTTTTCTTTTTACCTTTTAATGTAGCTATAACTTGTCGAGGCTCATCGGGTGACTGCGGTAGATACAAACCACCTTTTTTAGAGTCAGCACTGTACTTAACATTTTTTGCGTAAATATGCTCACCTTTACTGTTTTTAACACTTACAATAGCTGGTGATCTTCCTAACTTTTTCAATCTATCTTCATACTCTTCTTTGCTTATTTTACCTTTAGTAAAAGCATCAATAACCTTCTTACGATCAGCGCTTACAGAAATAGAGGCTAGACCAGATACATCTAGAGGTTTATCTGAGTCAAGGTCAGGTTTCCAACGACCTATGCTACGAAATAAATTGGATTTAGTTGTTGCTGGCTCGACTTTACTGTTGTAAGGTCTTATAGATTTGCCGTAGTCATCAACTTTCATTGTTGGGTTCTTACCAACAACAGATGTAAATGCTTCACCATAGATGTCAACTATAGATGATTTAGCATTCTTATTTGTGTTTAGTGGTAAGCGAAATGACTTACCATCAGAACCCATCCAATCTCTGACTAATCTTTTGCCGTCACGACTTAATTGTGCTGGTCTAGGCACTAGGTTTTTCATATCCGCTTGTCTCCTAATTTTCTGTTGTACAAACGGTCAACCACTGGTGTTATACTGTCGATTTCCACTGCTCTGCCACCAGCTTTCTCGCGTACTGACGATAACGCACCTTTAAACCTCTTATCTTTCGCGCTAAAAGGATTACCAGCTATATAATCAACACGTAAACGGTCTGGTTTTTGTTTACCAACCATTATTCCTGTAGCTACACGTCTTGTTTTGTTACCATCCTTGTATGTCTTGGTGAGCAACTCTGTGTTAGGTCTATTACGCATAGATTGCAAGAGCATCTGGCGATGATAAGCTGTTGTGCTGTTCATAGGTTCAGTTGCTTTGCTTATACGCAACCACTTGTCTAATATTTTGTTGTAGTCAGGTGGTTTATAGCCGAAGCTACAAAGGTCATGCAGCAAATACATCTTCAGTTTTCCTGTTCATATGGTTTTTAATCTTCAGCCAACGTTCAGTAGAGTACTCCTCATGGTCAAAATACCATTGTCTTACACCACTATGTCCCTTAGATAGATTACAGGAACGGCAAGCTGGTATTAAATTCGAGTAAGAATCGTCACCACCCTTCTTGATCGGGATAATATGATCTAGCGTGAGTTCTTTGTGACGTTCTTTGATTCCACAATAAGCACACTCATAATTCCATTCTTCTTTTAACATCTTCTTTGCATATGCTTTATGTTGACGAGGCACATATAGCTCAAGACCGTGCTGTGACATATAACCACCATAGAAGAGAAAGTGAGCATCAAATTGTAACTACTTTTTAGCTTTTTTACCTACGCCATAACGCTTATCAAGCGCAAGGACACCATCATACTCCTGCCTACTAAGAGGTGCAAGGTCACGTACACCACCAGCAGCATATTTCTTTTTAGCCGCTTGACGCATTTTGTCAACTTGGAGATCCAATGCTTTGTTCTTCATAAGTTCTTTTTCTATGTTAGCATCATTAGCTTTACGAAGACTTTGTTTAACACGGTTACGAGCTTCAGCGAAGCCTTTGCCCAAATCTTCAGTCCAGATTTTGTTTTTACGAGGATCAGTCCAAGCTTTCTTGGTAATCAGATCTTTACCGACACCTTTGATTGTTTTCAATCCTTCCTGCCCTTCTATCAACATTCGCTGCCACATAGGAACACCGAAGTCAGCTAACAGGAACATAGAAGAAGACATAGTTGCCATCTTCTTTTTCTTTTTTGGTGCTAAACTGTATTTGCGGTACTGACCATTATCGTCCATGTAGACCTTTGCCTTACCCATATCTTTTGCCTCTGCTAAAAATGATTGTAAACTAGCCATCAACTTGTCCTAACAACAAACCAGTGTCGCTCCAACTTTTACCGAAGGACAACTTGAATGCTTTGTCCAAATCTTCATAACTAGTAAACGTCTGACCGTCAGCTAAAGCTTGCACTAAACGCTCGGCTACCTTCTTACTGATATAAGGTAAAGCAGCAATTTGTTCCACAGTTGCTTGTCCTAGTACAACAGGTTTTGGTTCAGCTACCACATGGTCAGGTGAGTTCAAATGCTTGAGGTCAATTTCAGCAATAGGTTCTTGCACAACTTCTGCTTGATGGTACTTAGGTTCAAAGTGGGAAGCCACAATGTTAGGATTAGACACAGGGTTGTACACAGACTCTACCACATTTTTTTCTATGGTCTTGGTCTCTGCTGTTACTACTGTTCCAGCATCCACAAGGGTAGCAAATGCACTCTGTAAGGCAAGAGCAGGTAATTCCGACTCATAATATGGTTTGGTACGTTGAGGGTACACAGAGCCGTCTTGCGATACAAATGTGCGGTGTAAAATATATTGTTTCATAGTGGTTTCTTGTTGCCATACTTGGCGTTTAGTATTTTGTCAACTTCTTCGGAATCACGTCTGTTTTTGTTACGACCTATAACTTGTGACATGATATAGGTTTTGAGACTTTGTTTAGCTAATTCGCGTTGGTCTTCTGTCAAACCAAATTGCCAAAGCGCCAGAGTAACTTTGGGTATGTCTCTGATGCTCTGGATTTGTGCTTTCAACGCAGCAACTATTTGCTTTGTACCAGTTTCCATTCTGTTCCTTCGTATCTGTACAGAGCTGTTGGTTGTTGTTTGTCTTGCAGACTAGTAATTTTCCTAGGTAATGGTAATCTTTGTAAGGAACCTTGCTTGTGTAACATTTTTACTTTTAGTAAACTATATTCTTATTGTACCTTATTTTCAGGTGTTTGTTTTGTTCCAGTGCCAGCACCTGTACCAGAATTAGGAGGTAAGCCTAAACCATAACCTGTATTACGTGAGCCACCAGTTCGAGTTTTTGTTGGGGGTTTTCTAGGTGTAGGGGTAAATGAATCACCGTTACGATCAGTGAACTGGTTCAGACCTATATAAGTACTTAAAACTGCCAAAACAGATAGAATACCCAGCCAGACTTTTTTTATTTTTCGCATAGCTTTTATTTTTATCATACCATAGAAAAGAAGGTAGGGGTTTAGCCTACCTTGGTGGTTTATATTTCAGTATCTAGTTGCAGCAAGATCTCGGAAGGGCATTCTTGTAAGTACCAAAATTTGTAACCATAAGCTGTCGATCTAGTGACTGGTCGATCATTCCTACCTCCTTTTAAAACTTCATAAACATTACCAGGACTTTTTATACCTCTTAATCTCAACCATTCATTCAAATTTGTGATTATATAAGTTTTATTGGTGTCAACTGATTGAGCAACCAGTTTGTTTTTTGTAGCAGCACGACTTCTTTTTTGTTTTAATGTTTCATTAGCAGCTTGCTCAGTTGCATATTCAAAACGATACCCACCTTTATAAGTGCCTGTGTAGTATTTACCCTTCAATACAGACATAGCAGCACCGTAATTCAACCCACGCTTTAAGCACCACTGTTTGAGGTTCTGAACATAGTGCTTTGTCCCATCTGGTTCTATGGCTATATAAATAGCATCTTTGATTTCAAGCTTTTTTAGAAATTTTTTCAAATCCTCGTCAGCTTGAATCATATCTTTTTCAAGAATAAACTCATCTTCAACAACTGTATGCCACCAAACTTCAAAATCAAAACTATTGAAAGTGGATTTAATCAAAGCTTTACGTTCTTCTGTCAACCAGTTCTTGCGATCAAACAAATAAGCAATACACACCCGATTATCAAACTCTTTACGTTTTGTAAGTTCAACCTTGTACGCTTGCAACTGACCTAGAGCATGTTTCCAATTAGGTGCATCTTTGATCTCAATAATAAATTTCTCTGTGATCAGATCAGGTATACCTGAACCAAGTTTTAGATATGAACCATAGTACCCATCTAACGATTTTTCTAGAAGCTTTTGAGCATACTTCTCTAGTTTTGGTTGTTCAAGTAATGGTTTTAGCTTTTCCAATTTACGCAACTGCTCTTTATTTTGAACGCGCTCTTTAGTAATAAGTTCCTCAAACTTCTCATTACACCAAACGTAAAAAGAAGGGCTTAACCAATGAGCTAAAGGTAGTACAAGCTTAGGGTGAATCCAAGTTCCTTGTAGCTCAGGTATACCACCTTGTATGATATTAACTAAACCTTGAAAGTTGCTCTCCGTCCCCGTTAGGACTTTTCTACCTAACGCTATCTCAATTTCAGACATCAACTCTTTGGTTGATTCCTGCCCCAGCCATTTACTTAATTGTTTCTGTTTGTTGTTTTTCTTGTTGTAAGCTTGTACCAATGACGTTGCATTCCACAAACCTTGTTCATCAATATTTACGGTGGTGTCACCATAGATTAATTTTTGAAGGGTGTAGTTATTAGACATAAATTCTACCTCTTGCTCTGTGTTTATATTGTTTTTCAACTAAATCTAGTATAACATGAAACTAACAATATATGTCAAGCTATAAAAATAAGGTTGGGGTTTTTATGCACCCAACCTTATCTATCAATGTTTAAACAACCTTTCTTGATAGTCCTTTCTTAGAAATTTCAGGTGCTACTCCTAAAATTCTTGCTCGGACTTCAGAAATATCTCGGCTTTGTTCAATAGGATCTTGGTAAGTACGTTGGTAGATGCCTGATTTATTGCCATTCTCGATTACTGAGCCATAAGCTTTTGTAATCATGCCTTTCTTAATAAAGCAGTATCTATCTGCATTCAAGAAGCGAATATTACCACCGCTAGTGCCTGGAGTTACATCCATTTCGGTACGTTCATCAAAGGTATGTACTTTGGGGATACCACGTGTTTCAAGAACAGCTTGTAAACGCTCAGGAGCAACAACACCTTGCAATGCAGTACCACCATCTAGAAACAAGCTAGAAGCTGCTTCCTTAGTAGACTTTTGTTGGAGCAATTCTTGCCATAGTTTACGAGACATAACGATAGCATCAGGTGCAGTACCGTTGGTATCATAGTACAAGTTGATGTCATTGTACAAATCCTGAATACCGTTAGCGGTTGCACGGTTAGCGGCAGTCCAAGGGATATCAACAACTGCTGTTGGGAAGTGGTCGCCAGCAGTAACTAACGAAGGGTCTTTCCAGTCGAGGTCAACAGTCAATCCAGTACGAGGATCACTATAGTTAATAGCACCGAACTGGATGATTTGCCAAGTCATATACTCCAAGAGTTCACCAACAGAACGTACAAGACCGCTTAAGTTACCGAATAACAAAGCAGCAAGAGAGTTGTTAGAACCTTCGATAACTTTACCGTCAGCACCCATCATATTTTGTACGGTGATACCACGAGCTTCTGCAAGAGCAATAGCATCAGCTAGTGCGTACTGATCTTCTTCATCATAATCGTGTCTCAGACCAACCTTGAAGCTTTCTGCTGTGATCTTACGGAATTGACCCTTACGAGTTGAAGGAATAGCACCGTTAGGAGCTACAACAGATGCCATCGTATTGATCTGCTTGGTGATATAAGCCAAGAAGTTACGATTGTCATACATCTTTGTTTCTACGAACTGATCCAACCATTTGGATCGTTGTTGAAGTTCCCACAAAGTTTCGTCAACAACCATGTCAGCTTGACGACTTTGTAATTCTTCATTTAACCAAGTGGCAATATAAGCCATTTTTCATTCTCCTTTTGAAATTAATAAAATACAAAGCGGTTGAGACGACGCTTAATGTCTTCATCAACATAAGGTAGGTTCACAGTATAGATACCAGTGTCACAACCAAATACAGGGGCGATATCCTTAGAAGGCAAGGTATTGAAGTCAATACTATGTTCAAATACACCCAGAAGTTCACCGAAACGAACACCTACTCGTGCGCCAATAGGAGCAGCTACAGCAGAGTTTGCACCTAAAGTAATAACACCAGCAGTTGATACACTAGAAATAGTACCCAAAGCAGTGTTGCTATATACCAAGTTAGCGTCAGAAGCAGTCGAAGTACCAGCAGCAGATGCACCGCTATCCGCTGCGTTACGAGCAGCAGTGGTTAAAGTGTGTGCAGTAACACCATCCTTACCATAGATGTAGATAACAGCACCACTAGCAATAGCCTTAACCAAAACAGATTGATTAGGGTCAGCATTAATAGCAGCTGCAACCGTAGAAGCGATAGTGGCGTTAACAGTGGAACCAGTAACAGGAGTAACAGCATAACCACCGATTGTGACTTTGACACGTTCAGTTGCTAGGTATGTACCACCAATTGTAACAGTTGCAAATGGTTCAACCAAATACAAAGCATCCCCAGCTTTGAACGTATTGAAAGGGGCAGCGACAGTACCAGTTGCTGCACCAGTTGTGAAAGCAACCGTAACAGTGGAACGTGCCAAGAAACGAGCTACAGAACCTGTCTTAGTTACAAAAGAACCAGCAGGGATGATTTTATTGCCGTTAGCATCAGCAGCAACATCAGCACCCGAAACAACAACAGAGCGAGGATATTGCGCCCCATCTTTGTTAAATAAAATAGGAAGATCCTGTACAATAGGATTTTCACGTTTGATATAAGACATTTCTACCTCTTACTTATTAAATAAACCAATGGCTTGCAAAGAACGCTTAGCGGCTGCATCAATAGCAGAGAAACGAGCTTCTTCTTCAGGATCAATATCTTCGTTGACGTATTGGGTAAAGTCCACGAGATTACCACAACGCTTGAATAGTTCCAATGCAAATTCCATAGCGTGTAGTTGAGTATCGAGGTCAACACCATTTTTGTCAGCTAACATAGAAAAAGAAGCAACCATATCTTCTTCACGGTTGAAATTAGCAACCAATGCTTGTTTAGCTACAGGAGGCAACCAACCTTCTTGAACACCAAACTCAGCCTTAGCATTGATGTTCGCCAACCGATCTTTAACAACGCTGAAAGTTTCAACAGTTGCAAGACGAGCTTCGAGTTCTGCTACACGGGGATCTGGAGCAGAGAAAGATGCGGTACGACCACGAGATGCAGAATAAGCACCTACAGGAGCATTTTCTTCTACAGTCTCATATTCTTCTTGAATGTCATTATCCTCATCGCTGAGTTCTGCATCAAGGTCTAACAAACCACTAGCGTCCATAGCAGTAGCTAACAAACCATTGTAAACATCTTCATCTTGTGTTTGGTCAAAAACAGATGAGATAAGATCAAAAGTTTCTTGCTCTAGATCTTCAATAGAACCGTCTTCAATGATAGCTACGATATCTTCGTCAGTAACCTCATAACCTTCTTCTTGCAGAACAGATGCGATAGTAAACAAACCATCATCAACTGTTTCATATTCATCTTGGATCAACGCTAATAACGCTTCTCCGTATTTGTTGCCTGGTTCAATATTATACATTTTTACCTCTTATTGATTTTCTTGACGGTTGCGCTTCATAGCACCACCAATGGCACTCAGACCGATACCAGCAGCACCTAAGCGTACAGCCTTACCAGTTAAAGTACGACCTGCAATAGCGTTGCCTACTTTCCGCAAACCTGTTGCACCAGCTTTATAGCCAGCACCACCGATGTTTTCAGCACCTTTAGCAATATTCTGAACAAATTCATTTTTACTACGTTTACCTTGAGCAATCAAAGCACGTTCAGGACTACCAGCAACAGCTAAAGTACGATTGATGTATTCACCACCTTTAGCATTTTTGTAAACATCCCCACGATCAGCCATAGATTCAAAACCTTGTTGTTTTTTGAGATTACCAAGTTCTTTTCTACGGGCTTTACGAGTTTCATCACGTACTAATTTAATAGCTGCATCAGCATCAGCATTACCTGTTTGCGTTAAAGCTTTAACTGCATCTTTCTTTTCTTTTGATACAAAGTTAGCAAAAGCTGTATTTGCAGACATATCAGCACGTTTGTTAGAGTCACGGTTGTTATATGCAATAGCACCTAACGTACCTAGTCCAGCTAGACCCAAACCAGAACCGATCATGATGTTACGGTTTTTAATACCACGCAACTTCTCTAATCGAGAACCTTTCATACGTTGCTTTGACTTCATGGGAAGATTAGCACCTTGAGGGTATTGTTGTTTAGGTACATTTGTAGCACCCTCTTTATAAATAGGTTGACGTTTAATATCTGTAGCACCTTGCTCATAAATAGGTTGACGCTTAATGTCGGTTTCTCCAACACCGTATTGCACCTTGTTATTCAAATTTAACTCACCTTGTTGAGAAGTAGCTTTCTTTCTACCCCTAGCAAAATCAGCTGCATGACTATATTTTGCGAATGTACCTAATGTACTCATTTATTTTTTACCTCTTACAGAGTATTTTGTTTTTACAGCACGACCAGTTGGTTTTACTATAAGCTTTTTATTCAACATATTCGCAAATGCAAAGTTAGCTGCTCTGTACTTACTAGCTTTATATGTTGGCATTCCAACGCCTTGTGCTTGTGCTTGTTGTGCAACAACATCAGAATCAGCACCTAAACCATCAAGGTCTAGCAATTTTTTCACACGTTCAACAAAACCATATAAAGTAACGTCTACTAATTGTGATGGATCTTTACCTTTCAGTTCAGCTTCATCAGCAGTATAGATGTTGCGAAGATAACCCCAGAGTTGTTCAGTAAGCTTTTCGTATTCTTCTTCTTTTTCTTCTAAGGTATCCTCTTGTTCACCATCTTCATCCCATGTCAACGCAGAGAATTTAGCATCTTTCTGCGTATGTTTAGCATATAGAGTGGCGTGTTCCCAAGCAGGGATACCTACTAAAGAGATTTCCTTAAGAGAATCAGTTAAAAGATCCAAACCCATAGAAACAGAACTAGCTGTACCTTCCAGTACTTTAGAAACAACTTCAGGTGTTTGAATAACTAGATTACGTACAAATAGTGCTGCCTTGCCTAGTAATTTAGTTGCTTTTGGATTAATCTTTGCAATATCTTCTTCTGTTACTGTTTTTACATATAGTTCTGCATTGTTAGCATTACCTACAGTTGCCAAAGCTGTTTTTTCATGTTCTAAAAGAACAGGAAGTTTAACACCTTCTTGCAATGCTGCATTTGTATTGTCAGCAATTTGTGCTAATCTATCTGCTGTAAAAGTATGTACCACACCTTTAGAATCTGGTAATGTACCTTCTAGCATAAGGATAGCATCTTTAGTAATACAACCACTAGAATCTTGTGTAAAGGTAGACAGCAATGAGGCTGACTTACCTGCAAAATATGTAGTGGTAGATTTTTGTTTATTCATATCACAGTAATGTTTTTTATTACTATTTTTAAGATATACTAGATCATATAGAGATGCAAACAAAAACGATAAAAAATCGAACATGGTGTCCCCCAAATACTCTGTTAACGCTAAAGTAGCACAAAAACTACGAGAAACAAGAGAAGATTTAGATCTTAAACAAAAAGATGTAGCTGCTGCATTACATAGAGCTACTGACTTTGTTTCTATGTCAGAGCTTGATAAACGACAAATATCTGTTGAAGATGTTGTCAGCTTTGCACAAGTGTATAAGAAACCAGTAATTTATTTTTTTAGTGATCTATGATATATCTATTAGTTGACTTCCAAAAAAATGAAAAAGTAAAATCTTATACAAGGTTATCTAAAGGTCGTTTGATCACTGTCAAACAACATGCAAGAGATGGTGGTAGAAAAGAACAATTAAATGAACAGCAAGATAAAGACCTTAGAAATAAAGTTAATACAGGTGCAATAGTAGGTGGTACTTTAGCTCTAGCTGGTTTATCATTGGTTGGTATATCTGCTGCTACAAAACAAGTAATACAAACTAAATATGCACAGAATATAAACAAAGCAGCTGCACGTATAGAAAAAGCTTCGCCAATAACAGATTTTAAAAAGTACTCTAAATATAACCCATCAACTATTACTGATTTTAATAAGTACGATAATATAGTAATCACTACTGGTGGTTTTACAGGTGCTTTAGGGCATAGTGCAAATGATCTCCGAGCTAATCTTGCACGTAAATATCGTAAATCATTAGTATTATCTGTAGAGAATAAAGAATTTGATACGGCTAGTACAGACTTTTTGCAAAGAGCTAAAGCTACACCAGATCTATTATTTAAGTCAGCTATAAATGGGAATAAGACAGCAGAAGATCTTGCTGAAGTAGCTTATAATATACGTAAACAAACAGATAAACCTATAACATTTATAGCAACAAGTGGTGGTGGGATGGCTATTAAAAATGCACAAGAGATAACGGATAAGCTAAATGTAAAAAATATATCTGGTATAGGTCTTGGTAGTCCTACTTTTGCATTAGCACAACCTAAGTCACCTTATATATCTGTAATGTCAGGTAATGATTTATTTCAACTAACCCCTGCTGTCAACAAAAAAGATATTGTACGTGTTCGTGGTACATTTGATACTAGTAGGGTATATGGTTTATCAATTACAGAAAGATTAAAAATAAAAGCTATGGAACATAATCATAGATCTTACCTCAGAAATCCAGAAGTAATTAAAATATTAGATAAGGTAATTAACAGATGATATTTGCAAATGAACTTGCTAGTTTTACTGAAAAAGAAGAGGTAAAAACTTACCAAAGATTACAAAAAGGTAAGTTAGTAACTGTTAGACAACATAGAAGAGAAGGTGAGCAAAGTAAAAACCCTGCTGTAGATAATGCGTTAGTCAATAGTATTAAAACTGGTGCTAACGTACCTTTCAATGTTGCAGTTGCTGGTTTAGGGTTGGTTGGTTTAGCTGCTGGTACTCGTGCTTTTGTAATTAATCGACACCAAACACAGGTACGTAACGCAGCAACACGGATACTGACACAACCAGATATTCCCGATCTTCGTTTTTTATCTAAAGCTAATCCTCAAAAATTACCTGATGATTTCAGTCAATATGAGGGTGTAATTATAGCTACAGGTGGGTTTGCTGGTGTAAAAGGGCAACATACTTTAGGTATACATGAATATCTTAAAAAAGATTATCCTAACCATCTTGTATTATCTGTTGAAAATTTGTACAACGATCTTGGATGGGAATCTGATCTAGTAAAACGATATGCAAGAGTTCCACCTTTGTTGTGGCGTAATGCAACTCAAGGTAATAAAACTGCTGAAGAATTAGCTGGACTTGCGGCTAGTGTAAGAAAAAGAACAGATAAACCTATTACTTTTGTAACAGCATCAGGTGGTGGTATGGCTGTAAAAGAAGCACAAGAAATAGGAGATACTTTGGGATTAAAAGATATACAAGGTTTTGGTTTAGGGTCGCCAACATGGGATTTAGCTGCACCTAGATCTAAATACGTATCTATCATGGATAAGTCTGACGCTGGGACAGCTTGGATACCTTTAAGGTCAAAAAAAGATGCTATAGTTATTGATCGTGGTAAGCAAAAAGTTAAGTGGGTAAAAGACCCCTACCAAGGTGAAACTGAATGGGCTAAACAACATGAATACGGTATGTATTTATCACATCCTGAAACAAGATCTAAAGTTGACCAGATCATATATAGAAACAGACAAGACAAAACACCATTCCAACCACAAAATTACCAAGTTGATTATCAACAGAATATAGCTCGTAACCCATATATACGTCAACAAAAGAGACAAGCACAGTATAGTCGGTTAGAGCAACAAGCTTGGGCTAACTACCACAGACTTTTTCCTTCTATGGCAGAGTTCGCAGCACCTGAGCAAGAGGTGAAAGTAAAGTCCTATATTCGTAATGGTAAACTTGTACGTGCATATACAGCTAAACGTGATAAAGCTTTGGAAAACCAAAATCTAGTACAAAAATTACGCACAGACATCGCTGGTAACATAGAAGAAAAAGGCGTTGGTTCTGATACCGCACAGAAATTAGCAACTGGGGCGTTAGTTGTTGGTGGTGTCACAGTCACAGCTATAGGTGGTAAGTTCTTGGTGCAAGGTATTGACTCTGGTTTGACGACTTTAGCACGCTCAAATTGGGACGCGAATCTCCCCAAACGCGCACGTATGATTGAAGAGATGGCTGATGATCTTGTCACAGGACGTAAGTTATTTCGAGGGCAGACACTACGTACAGCTATAGGTGATGCTGACACTGTGATAACCGTCAAAGGTGGTATCAACATGAATGGCAAGGGTGGTACATTGATTAAAAATGATTACTTGTCAAAAATGCAACAACGTGATGACAAATGGGCTATTTTAGACCTCGATAACTTAGAGCTTGACTCAACAGGGTTAACAAGTAAAAATCCTTTAAAACAGACGTTGAAAGATTGGTGGGAGAAATTCGCTATCAATCCTTTCACAAAAGGTTACAACAAAGATTCTATCGAAATTGCGGCTTATCAACGTGCTATCGAAAAAATCAAACCATCAGCAAACAAAGTTATGGTTGGGTACTCCGCAGGTGGTGTAGCTACAGTAGCAGCAGCTTCTGACTTATCGAAATTACGCAATGTCAGTAAAGCTCGTGCTGTGAGTTTTGGTGTACCTTATACAGGTATCACAAAGATAGAAGACACTCGTGTGGTTGATACAGTGACATTTATCAACAAAGATGATGTATTGGCTAATTCTTTCTTGTCACGTGGTAATAAAGAAAATATCAATACTATAATCACAGAACGACCTGATAAAAAAATCAATACAGATCCTTTGGCTGGTCACGGTTATAAAGGTTATTTTGCTCGTGAGAACTGGGATAGAATCCGACGGGTGATTAATGGTGGTTCACAAGAAGCTTTTCGTTGATGTATACTTTGGACTCATAGAAGAAAAAGCAACCAATCCACCTGTATATCGTTTGTACTGTGTGGGTTCTATTTTGTCACGCAAACGACGTACAACCGCAGCATAACGGTTAGCTTCAGTTGGTGGTAGACTTATAAGAAACTCCAACAAAGAGTCATACAACCGTGAAGCCTCTTGTGTATCCCTGTCCAACGCAGCTTCAACACGAGCTATACGATCAGATACCAGCGCACGTAATTGTGTTTTGTTGAGTGGTTTTAATCCCGCTAACTGTTGTTGGATGCTTTGCACTCTTTGCTGCTGTTCTAGTAAATTTTGTCGGTAAACTTGTAACTTATTGATGTTTTCCGATAGTTCATTACGATACTCTATGTCGTTAGGTTTTGTTTTTCCTAGTGTTTTTTTGTATGATTGTAACAACAAATCCTCTGTTTTTTGTATAGATGCAAGTTGATTTTGTATGTACTTGCGATCAGTTTCACGCAGGACGTTGCGGATAGATGTAATAGTAACTTTATCAGGATTATCAGGGGTAATAGACAACAACCTTTGTTCTTGTTTGTCAATATTGTTTAGCAAAAGTTTGCTTTTTATTGCAAAAGTATTATCTATTTTAGCAATCTGATCTTGGAAGAATTGTCGTTGTACACCTTTTACTAAAGGTATCTGTTGTGCTATCGTGTCAACTATATCTCCAATTTTTTCTTCTATGTTTAAACCTTTTGCAGCAGCTTCTGTATACAGAGCAGCTATTTTCTCTTGTTGAGACATAGAAGAAGAGGTTATGATGTCAGCAAAATCTTGTTGTTGTTCAGACGATAAGTTTTTTATATATTGCCGTAGTACAGGTAAGCTTACTAAATCAGATTGTGAAATAGCACGTACAGGTATCGTCTGAGGTTGTGTATCACTAATTACCTGTGGTATGGCTTGTGGTACACGAACAGGTAATGTTGATGGCACGGTACGAGGCACAGATATTTTACGTCCTGTTGTTAATGCAAAAGCTAAAAAAACCAATGACACACCTAACCCTGCACCGAGGATAAACTTCCATGAGTTAGGGTCAGTATAAACACCTGCTGACTCCTGTTTGTCTTCTGAGTCTTGTTTAGGATGTGGTTTGTAAAAACACATGCAGTACGGGTGATGAACAAGATAACGTTGCTCAATAGGACGATTGAGGTTTTTATCAAAACCACGATTTTTGTAAGCATTTTTTAACAACGAAGCTATAGATATAGGGTTGTCCTGTGACTTTTCCTCTGTATCTTTGCAGTAAGCACAAGGAAAAGGTGATGGACTGTACAAAGATGTTGATATGGTTACATATTGGATGCCAGCTTTAAGGTATGTTTTGAGCCGACCTATATTGTAAGCAATAGCAAGTTCTGTAGCTACAACACGTTGTACACGTTTGATAGGTCGTCCTTTAGCTATCACTTTATCTTCTATGTTTAGCATTTTACGGACAATCTTATCTGTTGCTGTACCTTTAGCTGCTTGTGTTGTTGTTCCTTTGTTGATTTCTTCCGTATATTTTGTTACAATCTCTTTAGCTTCATTATTCTTGTCCACCAAACCCTGCTGATATCTGTTAGCAATAGGTACTAATCTCTTGTCAGCATACCACCTAAAGAAATCCTTGTCCTCGTCTAATACTACAGGGGGTGTTGATGCCAGAGAATCACGTCTGTTCTCCAAGTACTGTAACTTCTCTTCTATGGCTCTTTTGACTAAGTAATCTTGTGTGTTTGGTGATCCTTGGGCAGCTATCTGTTGCTTTACTGTAGCTTGTGCTTGTGATTGTTGAGATTGCCCTTTTTGTATTTGTTGATTGACTAGTTTACCTACAGAACGTAATGTGTTATTAGTTTTGATTGCATCAAGCTGTTCTGATAGCTGGTTTAATGTTTGTGCAGCTTGCGTGTTGTTTAGGGCTTGAGCTTGTTGTTGTAAGCTTTGTAGTGTATTTGTGTATTGGTTGAGTGTCTTGGCTTGTCTTACGATTTGCTGTGAGGCTTGGATATCACGTTGCAGCTTTGCGATGTCACGTTGTAATTTATCATCAGGTGATACAGCAAAATCCGCATCAGTTTGCAAAGCAAAGAACTGGACATCCTCCAAATCTTGCAAAGCATCAGCAATACCTAATGCATAGGAGTCTTGCACCAAACCCAACAAATCCCTACGCATATACAAACGAGGATCAGGTAATCGTGGTTGACCACCAGAGACTAGAGAATCGGCGTACTTGGTTATTAGTTGTGTTTCATTGGCTGATACACGGTTAGTATAATAAGACGCAAGTATATCTAATCGTTGTCGTTGCACATTCTTTTCTATGGTTTGTGCGAAGTTACTAAAGCTTTGATCTAGAATGTTTGTAATCATTCTCTTATTATAGTTGTTTTCGAGTTATAATAAAAAGAAAAGGTCTATGTATTTATTAGTTGATTTCAGTAACGCAGCACGTAAGGCTTTCACACAGTTGAAAAAAGCTACATTACTGGGGAACATAGAAGAAAATGGTTATGTTAATGCTGCCCGTAAAGCTAGAGGTAAAATTAAACTTCAAGAGAAAGGTAATATAGTCTCCCTATCTAAAGAGTTGAATAATCCTCAAGACAATACTGTGTTAAATGCAACAAGGAAGAAATTGATTAAAAGTGTTAAAAAAGACACTA
>OGVU01000030.1_pt1 | contig 16791 bp, 36 predicted proteins | sample 1575861 | NCBI WGS metagenome assembly OGVU01 (sample SAMN07581532, study PRJEB24739) | freshwater metagenome | place: Singapore | collected 2015-01 | reverse complement strand
GTCTATTCCAATCAGCAATATCATACCCACCAAGTTCAATACTAATTGTTTCATCTGGGCTAAAATAAACTGTCATTGAATAAGAACTCATCTTTGTTGCGCCTGTTTTATCTCGCAACTTTAAAAATTCTTTATGTAAATTTCCAAATGTTTTACTCATAATAAACACTCTCCTACTTTTTCTAGCAATTCATCAAACGTCAACTCTTGCTCTTTAATCTCAACAGTACCTTCAGCAGGATAATCAAAGTACCTAATAGGCTGACCGTCATCGTCTAGTAAAACGTATTTCATTTACGCTTCCTTGTTTCTATCTTTTTATACACATGCGGAATGTAAGCTGTATTGTTCTCGTCATCCCATCGTGCCTGCCATTGTTTTGACTTTATAACACGACCATCAGCTAATGTCACCTTGTATTCCTTACCGTCCAAATACTTATACCACGTTGTCTCTGTAATGTTCATCGTGGCACCACTACAATAATTGGTGGTTGTGGAAAAGAAACAGGAGGGTTAGGACAATCCAAATAATCCTGTGGACTACAAGCAATAGCGTTAAATGAAACAAATAAACTTAATGCAACAATGTACTTCATATCCAACTCCTTACGGTTGCGTTCTTAGTTCCCATAAATTGAAGGCTGTTTTCATCAAACCAAAGACTGATTGCACCTTCCCATTCACCTTCACGTTGCTTATCACAAATAATAAACATATCAGGCAAGTCTGTTTCACCTTCATCATCACGCTTATAACGCTGATGAACTTCAAACGCATTGTGTACGTTATCAGATAAAGAGCCTGAACCTTTAGCACCATAACGACCAGCAGGCTTAGTTTCATCGCCTTTTCTATTATGGTGAACAAAGTGTATATGAATACCTGTTTCTAAAGCAATATCACATAACTTACTTACAAAATCTTTTTGAGCGTTATAATCATCTTCACCAGCTACAACACGCATAAGTGAGTCAATAATGAAATGCTTGCAACCCAATTGTTCTGCTGAATAATAGATTACACCATAAAGAACTTCAGGTGTTACTGTACCTTGCTTATCATAAAGCCATAAATCATTACCGCAAAACTCTAAAAACTTATCTACAGCCTGCTTTGTTGGTTGTGTAGTGCCTGCTGCTTGACATAGCATACGTTTAATCGTGCTTACAGGCTTCATCTCAAATGACGCAATACACACAGGTTCATGTTGTTTAATAAAGTTTAAACTAATATATCCTAAAACCATTGACTTTTTATGCCCGTTAAATCCTGTCCACATACTTACTTCAGACGGTCTAAATCTTACTTGGTCATGAGTTTTAGTCCATGGCATAGTAGAGCCTGTATATCCTGTTTGCTCTAATTTTTCAATTAGTTCATCTTTAAACTGTAACACTTCACGAACATTGTCATTCTCAGCATTACGTTCATTCATGTATTTAACAAAGTCAATCTTTGGTACTGAGTTAAACTTTCTACGTTGCTCTGTTATTTTGTCAAGCTCTAATACTTTTTTCTCTAAATTAGACATTTGCCATCTCCACAGCAGTATTTATGCGTTCAATAGCAAGCTCTAGTCGTGTTAAATCTTCTTCTGACATTGGCTTGTTTTTTCTTAACTCATATCCAGCCATCATAATAATTCTTGCTTCATGCTGAATAATCTTTAGTGCATCCGTAGAATACACTCTTGGTTTTACAGGTGCAACTTTATTCTCAATAGGTCTTTGCGGGCTAATATCTGTAAAATCTAGCCCAATAGCACCTAATACATCCTCTGTAGCGCAACCAGCTAAACAATTAAGCAATATACGACCATCACCTACATCTCGAATAGAAAGGCTAGGGCTTCTATCATCATGAGAAGGACAACATGCAATAAACTGACCGTTCCCTGTACGTCTTACTTTGCGTAAGCGTGAGATTAAATTATCAATCATGCTCTATACTCCTTTGGAAGCCATCCTGTTTTTTGTTTTTCTTCAACCTTAACCCAATTAGCTTTAAATCCCTGCCATGAATTTTCACAACAACATATGATTGCTTGCTCAAGAGTCCACCCTAATTTGTTAGCCTCCCTAACAATTCCATTTATAACTAGCTCTGTAACTTCACCAGCTTTTTTCTTTTTTCGAATAGCTACCCATTCTTTAAGTAAATCTTCACGAATTGGTGGTATAAACTTTGTCTCTTTCTCTCCCTCTCTCTCTGTCTCTGGGATAGCATCTTGCAAGCATGGTGCTAGCATTGTGCTAGCATCAAGAAAGAATCCATTATCTATCAATGGTTTAAGTCCAGAATTTAATTCTTTTTGTGTAAGTCTTAATCGAAATTCTAGTTGGTCTAAATCAGCTTCAAATACCCCACTAATATCTTCTGAAGCTAAAAGCCATAACATAGGTGCTAGAGCTTTGCTAGCAAGTGGCAAGCGCATAAACTCTTTGTCTATGAGCAAATCTCTGTGTAATTTAATCCAAGGGGGATTGCGGTCTTTATAATGCTGGAACTTATCCCAGTTTTTGGGTATTAATTTCATATACAACCTTTCGTTCTTAAGGCTCGCCCACCAATTACGAGCTTATCGTTCAGGAATGAAGTAGGCAGGATGGTGAACGTGCCATCTTTTCGGTCTGCATAACCTAGCCTATCCATGATGCTAGCATACTTTTAACAAAATAGCAATTTATTTTACAAATGTTACATTTTGTTACAATTTGTTACAAATTTTTACAATTCATTAACAATTTAATTGTTGACACTTGCCTATATCGGCATATAATGACCACATCAACAACGCAAACGGAGATGCAAAATGGGCTTAACAACAGTAACAGTAAACGATATTAAACTAGATGTCTACTATACATACGAGTCAGAAAAAGACCCATACGGCACTGGCGATAGTCCTACAGCGCATTATGTAGAGATTATTGCGATTGAGCCAGAGGATTCTACTTTAGATATTACAGATTTATTGTCAAATGCAGTCATTGAGCGTATTGAAGAAGAAATTATCCAGGAGGAAGCATAATGTTGGACAAATTAAATAAATTTTTATCAAATTATTTTTATGAAATATCAACACAACCATTATGGATGAAATTAACACATTTAGTAATTATTGTAATGACATATAAAATTTTAAATCATTTTTTTGGAGCATAACAATGTTAGACTTTTTAATTTACTTTGGTGTTTGGGCTTTAGCTATTTGTATCGTATTTGTTGCAGCATCATGGTTAGCTTATTGGTTTGATTGGGAGTAATTATGCACACTTTACATTTAAGCAAACAAGATTACGATTTAATTGACAAGGTTGACTTTGAAAAGACTATAGATAAACATAGCGATAGATTTCATGCTTGGCGTTTAGGTGAAAAAGGCTGGTCAATGATGGATTTAGAAACTATGTTTGTGATTGATTATTTAACAGATGATGAAATAGTGTGGTTAAAATGAGTTATCAACAATGGTATGAAACCGTAGCAAGAGAGGAAGAAATGAGAGCATCAGAAAGTTTAAAATCAGTTAGTGAATACGCAAAGCTAGTAGGTAAACCAGAGCGCACTATTCGCCAACAATGTATTGACAATAAGCTATTATCGTTTAAGATTGGCAATCAATGGGCAATCGTTGGTGATCATTTAAAAGGAGAAAATCGTGATAACCGTACTTAAAGTAAATGGTGTTGATTTAACTATTGATTACGAATTAGATGTGCAAGCTATCTACTTTGGTGATTTGGAATCTGAATTTATTGATATTGAGCTTAACTCTGTTGTTTGGGAAACTGAATATGAGGATATTGACGGTCAAACTGAAACAATAGAGATTGATGTGTTGCCTGTTATTCAAATGATGGAACAAGAAGAAGCATTAAAGATTATCTTGCGTGACCGTATGGAGGATGAATCATGAAATTTAACGAACTACGAAAGATTAACGTAAATGACCATATCGAAAAGAAAAACGGTTTATCGTATCTCTCATGGGCTTGGGCTGTTGATACATTATTACAGAACGACCCTACTGCAACCTGGACTTATGAAGAGCCGAAAAAGTTTGGTGATACATTAATGGTGTTTTGCACAGTAACAGCATTTGGTAAATCTATGACTGCTCAATTGCCTGTGCTTAATTATTCTAACAAAGCAATTCTTAACCCAGATGCTATGGCAGTTAATACAGCTATGCAACGATGTCTTGCTAAAGCTATCGCATTACATGGTATTGGATTGTATATTTATGCAGGGGAGGATATTCCTGTGGAAGAACCAGTAAAAAAGCCTGAATCGGTCACACCATTAGCTGGTGCGCTTGACCACTACAATAAAGAGGAGCAAGAAGTTTTGAGATGGACTGCCGAGCAAACTACGCAATTAGTAGCGCAAGGTGACATTGATAAAGCAGTAGCAAACCTAAAAGCATTTACAGGCGAGGATAAAATTGCCTTGTGGAGCTTATTAGACAGTAAAACCCGTTCAACATTAAAGAAAGCAGCATAATATGGCACAACAATACGAACAACGTGATAACTCTGGCAGCTTGTTTAAAAACGAGCGTAAAGAGAATGACAATCAACCAGGCTATACAGGTAAATGTATGGTCAATGGCAAGCCTATGCAAGTATCAGCATGGGTAAAAGAAGGCAAAAATGGCAAGTTCTTTAGCTTATCTTTCCGTGAGCCTTGGCAACCAGCAGGTGAAGAAGCAAAGTCTAATGGTTATATGAAAGACCCATTGCCTTTGAATGAGTACCCAGAAGAAGAAATCCCGTTTTAACCAGTTTTGGGTGGTAGCATTTTTATTGACTTTGCTATCTATTGCTTGGATTCGACATTTCGATAACCCGCTATCACCCAATCCATATAGGAGATGATAATGAATATAAATAATAATGTAAAAGCAAGAATTACAGACAATAATATTAATTTATTTGATATTGCTAAATGTAGATTAATGGTCAAAGATAGTGAAAAAAATAATAGTCAAATTCAACTTGTTGTATATGATAATGAAGGAAATAAATATTCAATTCATTTACATAATATAGAAAAGAAAATTGTTTACAATGTAAAAAATTTTTAGGAGATGATAATGAATAAATTTACTAACCCTAGTAGATTGGCAGCTACAGAGCAAAACAAATCTAAAATCTGTAACGCAGCGCAAGGTAAATGGCTAGATGCTGATACTATCTCACAGCAAATTGGTATCTCTTACTCAAGAGCAAGCGTGTTAAGTGGCATTTTAGTTGAAGAAGGTTACTTGGAATGTGAGGATAGGGTTACTACTCAATCGTCAGGCAACAAGCGTAAACGTAGATTTTACAAAACGCTAAAACAATATGTAGAAAAAGAGTTTGAAATCCGTGAACAAGGCAAGTATTATCGACCTAACAATTATTACGGCAACGGAAAAGTATTTAATCCTTGGGAACCACTAATCCCTGAAGGCACACCACGCAAGGTAGAACTGTTTAACGAAAAAGACCATGATTACTTTAGACAACCATTAAAATCAAAAAAACATGGTATTGGCTCAACATTCTCACTTTACGATTCATACTCTTTGGAATAGGAAATAGCATGGACACTATTAAATATATGCCAGTTCAACGCACAGGCCATGAGGAATTGTTATGGCTAGAGATGCAGGAAAAAATTAGAGAGATTATTAAACAGATGGGTGATACTTATATCTTGTCTGAAAAGAATGAGGTAAAGAAAAATGAATGATGCTACCGCTTTAGTATTAATCTTATTAGCTTTTGTCATTGGGTATCATTGTGGCAATAACAAATATGATAAGTGCGCTATTGAAGTAAGCAAAGACCAAATAACTACTGTGACGATTGGACATTATGATGAATGATAAATATATGACACAGCTAGGCAAGATGATTATTAATGCTTATGATATTAAAGACCAAGACCCTTTGCGAGTCGGGAAACTAATTAAAACTAGCTATTTATTGCTTTTGGAAGAAGAAATGCGTGATGCTAGGGAAGAAGTAAACAAATCTCAATACGATGAAGATTGGCAATCAAGCAAAAGGGATTGGGCAATTGCACAAAATGGCAATGTCGGCTACGAATAATCCTTTAAAATCAACATTCAGAGGAAAAAAGTGATATATGAAACCAGTAGCTTATTTATACGAAAGACTTAATGGTGCAGCATTTTTATCATTTAATGATATGGATATAGACTTGCAGCCAATATTTGAAAAAATACCACTTTATACTAAAGAACAATTTGTATCTGAAAATGAACAAAACAAATGGATTGTAAATTATGAAAATTAACTTTAATTTTGATGACGAATCAGCAGTATGGGAAGTATTAGACCAATTCTTTTTGGCTATGCTTAAACAGAACCTAAAGTCAGAACTTGAAAGCTATGGTAAAGATAAAATATTTAATCATCCTGATGACATTAAAGAAAGCAAAAAGCGAGTTAAAGCTATTAAGTTGCTAATGAAAGAGTACATAGCACCTAGTGAATATGATGGATGGGTGCAGACTTGGATGCCAAAGACAGAGATGTGGGAATGATATGTCGATTATATTTGACAATTTCGACACAAGTTTAAAATATGTCGATTAAGTAAACTATTAGTTTACATTTTAGAGAAAAAATAAACCCGAACGGGATAAATCGTTAACCATAGTTTACAAAATAGGCAAAATGTTACCGATAGGAACAAAATGATATTATACGGATTCAGAATGTTAAATGGAAAGACACTATGGGAAGGTAGAATGACTATCCGCAGACATAGTGATAATCGAGCCAGAGCATATCAACGAATAAGGAAAATGAGAAATGTCTGATAGATTCGATTTTGAGCAGCAATTATTAAAATGCTGGGATATTACAACAGACTTATACTTACTAGCAGAGCGTTATGAGCATGATGATGAATTGTGTAACATCGTGTTAGGTATTAAGCATGTTTATGAATTACGTCACGACAAACTGTGGCAATTGTTTGAAGAGGTAGTAGTAGCTAAAGAACGCAATGCTTTTGATATATTAAAACCAACAGATGATTTTTTGCAGATGAGGAGGCAAACAATGAATGATGTAGTCAATAAGCCAGCCCACTATCAAGGTAAAGTGGAGTGTATTGATGCTATTGAAGCTGCGGTAGAAGGATTGGAAGGATTAGAGGCTGTGTGTACAGCTAATGTGATTAAGTATGTGTGGAGATGGAAAAAGAAGAATGGCAGGGAAGATTTAGCAAAGGCCGAATGGTATCTAAAGAAACTATTGAGCTTGCAAGAATCAGATAGAGAATTGAGTTAGGCGCAGATTTGATAGCTGTTGCATGTAACGCAGAAAGCCGAAAAATTCGTTACTTGCTATATCCTCTGATGTCGGCTTAACCGCCTATAAATATTAACGATTGCAAACGTACATAGTTACTTCAAAGCCAAAACGCATTTCAGTTGCTAATGGTGTTGTCCACATGATTATCTCCTAATTAAAAGCACGAAATGTGCATTTTAATCATAGCATAAAGTGGTTTTTTTATCGTCTGTAAGACTATTAAATTGACCTAGTAATAATCATTAGTTTTGTTATTTAATGTTTTAGCAACGCCCATATCAACCAATATCTTGGCTCTTTTGCGAATCTCGTCTAAATTTTTTGCATCAGAGCCAATATAACGACCATATTCATTATTGGTAGTATCCATAGCTTGCTCTTGTTCAGATTGCATAGGAGCGCCAATAAAAGGTATTTTGCTTTCATGTAACCAACCACCAAATTGTGCTGGTGCATTACCATACTTGTTAGCCATCATGCCAGACCATAATAAATGACGATAAGCATCAGCAGGGCCATTGTGTTGAGTATCTTTGCCATACAAAGCAATCGCTTCTTGCTCTGCCATGTTTTTAGCATCCCAAGGGCCAGGAATGTCCATCAATGCTTTAGCTAGTTTATTTTTATCAGCCATAATTATTCCTGTGGGTCGTTTTGAGGTTTAAGGGCATTTAGATGGTAAAGGTGAAGACTGTCTAATCTTGACTCAACGCCAATCATTTCAGCTTCATCAAATACGTCTTCGGCAGCATATTCTTCTTCTACTTGCCTAATTATTCGCATTACCTTGTCTAAAATACTCATAATATCCCTTTTAAACGCTTGCAATCGCTCGCCAAAGCATTTTCTTTTTAATTTAATACATAGACAAGGGTAAAGGGGATTTCTCCCCTAAAACCTAGCCTTTTGTTACTACACCTAATAAACCTGCTACAGCTACACCAGCAGTAATAATTGCATTAGCCAATTCAGGTGCAATGCCTAGACCCAAAGAAGTCAATAGCAATACACCACCACGCCATGTTGAAGGCTCTTTAGCACGTTCTAAAAAATATTGAATCATAATGTTTTCCCTTGTTGAAAATCATGTAAAGTTAAACCACCAGTATATTGACAATGTGCCAATTCTTTAAAGGTTTTCCAGCGACCTGCCCATTCTAAACCAACACTTTCAGCAATCTCACCACACTTGGTATATAAGGCCACATCGTTCCAGTTAGGCTTGCCATTAACAAGAGGGCAAAAATCAAAAGCCACTTTCCAATTATGATAGGATTGTCCACCTTTAGCATTGGTTACTTTCTTACCTGGTGCAGTACGGCCTTGAGCATATAAAGCATTTTGGCTTTCTGCATCACGGTAGGTAGAAGTGATTAAGATGTCTATGTGTTGAGCTTTACAGCGATTGATAAATTCACTACACATCGCTGCAACCTTTGGGTTAAGGTCAGACAGACTGCGTGAGTTAATCATTTAAGGTTCTCGACTTTGTAAATAGTAGATAGGAAGTTTTCCACAATACCATCAATCAAATTTTGGATAGGTGTATCGTCTTTAGCAGCAGCTTTATAGCGATTGTCCTCAACATACTTAAGGCGAGCTACCAAGAAGTTCAAAGCGTTATCGCCTTTTTTAGCAGTCAATACAGGAATATCAATAATCCCTTCTTTGCCTTGCCACATCTCTGTTAATGAATCAATTTGGTCTTCTAACTCTTCATAGAACGCACCCAAAGCCATGTGTTGAGCAAATGACTTGGTAGATAAGTGATACCTGTGTGCTAGTTCTCGAGTTAAAAATAGATTGGCTATAAATTCATTCATTACTTATCACCTTTTAAATAAACTAAATCGTCATCATCTAACGTGCCTACTTCATCATCGTTAATAAAGACACATTCACCACACACATCCGTTTCAGGTTCGTCATCCAATATTTCAAATGCTTCACCACACCAAGAACAGATGCTTATTTTTTTCATTGATATTTTTCTTTCAAATATTTCAAGGTAAGAGGAAGTTCATCAAACCTTCCATCATGTACATCATAAAGCATATAGCACCCACGGAAATGATTATTGCCTTGAGGACCAAGATAAGATTCTTCATGCTCGTAACAGCTCCCACAGATTATGGCTGTCATCTCCTGCCCTGCAGCGTTCATACCGTAAGCGATATTTCTACCCTGTTGATGGAAAGCAAAACAGCTCATGTGTTTTTTAGTAAGTAAAGCTTGGGCAGTTGTAATAGGTCTGCCCATTACTCCTGATGTGAAATAATGTGAGAATGCAATACCTTCAATAATCACTACATCTAGGAATTCATGGACTTTCCAATCTTGATATGGAAGGTCATCTGTAGAGATTAAACCTTCTAGCTTTCTATCATCATTGATAGCACGATTGATACGGTCCTCATGATTTCCTAATAGCATGTGCATATCAGGTTTGTATTGCTTGTCTTTGTTTTTCCTAGCACGTTCATTAAACTCAAAGAGTGGGGTTAGAAGCGCATCCATAGCCTCTCTAGCAGCCCATAAATCTTTATGGTAGCTACGACCCTCAAATGACTTTTTGCCTACGTCATAAGAAGAAAGGGATTCCATGTCACTGAAATCCCCCCCACAAACCACGATGTCTGGCTTCTTCTTAACAATGTATTTACCTATACAGGTTAAGAAAGAAAAGTCTACATCTGGTTTTGCTTGAACGTCTGGTAAAACAAATATGGTCTTACTCACAAAGCCTCCTATTGAATAGTTGGCTCTTTCTCTTGACCCATCTCAAAATAAATTGACAAATCGCCATCATCTGAATAAAGTTCAATTAAAGTGCCATCAGTAAATTCCATGACAAAATCGTCATTTTCATTTATATACACCGATTCAATAGTTTGGTCAAGTATATGCTCAAATAACAGCTCTAATTTGCTTTCAATGTCATCCATTATTTGTCAGCTTTGCCGTCTAATCTATCAAATATACGTTCTAACATAGTTTCAATCTTGTCAAACCTAGCCTCAAACTCGTTTTTACGAACGTAATGAGTTGGAAGTTCAACCTCAAGGTCTTTCATATCATTTTTGAGTGTTTGGACTGCATCCCAGAGTTGTCTGGCAAACCAGCCTAGAACTGAAAGAACGACACCAATTATTATATTGATGATTTCTTGGTCGTTCATTAAATTACCTCATTAACAGGTTCTGGCTGAATTGGTTTAGGCTCGCAAATATTAGTAGATGTATTATAATACCATTGGTCTGCTATGCAATCATCAGGACAATCAACCCAAAATAAAGGTTGAGCCACTTCAAATTCTTGCGTAACCACTTCCGCTACACGATAACCTGTTGTGCCATCCCAGTTTTGTACTGGTTCATTAGGTGAAATCAATGCTTTCATCTTAATACTCCACAATAACTACGCCAGCAGCGCCAGCACCTGGTGTCTTTCCAGATGCACACCCACCACCACCACCGCCATACGCACCACCAGCAATTCCGTTACCAGTCCCTGACGACAAACTTAATCCAGGAGCGCCGCCACCAAAAATTGATGAGCCACCACTAGAAATTGCAGACGCTGTTCCAGTCATACCGCCACCGCCAACAATATTTAATTGACCGCCTGAACCAACACCGCCAGCACCGCCACCACTGTTTGCTGTTCCCCCAGTGCTACCGCCTGTTGCTGAACAGTAAGCACCAAAAGATGACGTGCCACCAGCAACTCCAACCGTTACTGAAACCGTGCCTCCAGGAGTTAATCCAGAGATAATTTCAATAGCAGCTCCACCGCCACCGCCACCGCCACCATAACCTGTTCCTCCAGTTGAAGAGCCAGCACCACCACCGCCAACAACAGTGACTTTAACTTTAGTGATGCCAGCAGGAACAGTGAATGTGCCGCTTGATGTAAAGACTTCCATGTTAGAAAATCCACTTGCAGGAGCAGCAGCACTTGTCCACGCAGAGCCATTAGAAGTTAAAACATTACCAGAAGTACTAGGCGCGACATAAGGAATGCCTGCTGTGGTTTGTGTTGTTGCGTCTGGGAAGGTTACCCCAGTTGATACTAATTGTGTTGACATTAATTACTCCTTAAACCGTACCGTTAGATATGATGTTACCAGTTACTGTGAAATTACCTGATGAATCAAGCTTGCCTACGCTTGTACCATTGTAACTAAAATATAATGTAGTTCCAGACCCAATTATAGCCCAGCTTCCCAATCCTGAAGAAGTTGGATTAATTAATTGGAATTGAGTGCCATCATAAACAATCTCATAAGCTGTACCTGACGTAATATCACCAGCAGCTAGCGCTGTAGAACCTGCTTTTGTGACTGATTTATCGCCAATAGAATTGATATTAATTGTCGTAGCGCCAGTATTAGTGCCAGCAGCAATAAACGAGAACCTTTGGCCAGTTGCATAAGCACTCATACCTAAAGACGCAATAGCTGTGATTGTGTCAGCGCCAGAAATGCTAGTAAGATATGAGAAAGCACCATCTTGAACTTGACCTGCCGCAGCATATTGAGTTCTTAATGTGGCATTGCCTACGTTAGTGTGATTGAAGCCAGCCATTGTTAAAGCGGCTGATGGATTGGTTTGACCATCCGCAGCGATAGAGCCTGTTAAAGCAGCAGCAATATCATTAAGGGTAGTATTTGCCCATGTAGATGATATAACGCTACCCGTAACAACAGGATTGCCTGCTGGCAGATTATAAATGCCTGAACCATTGCGTGACATTATTGTTCCCCTTGATTAGTTTGTTGCAATAGCATAGCTGCTCGCCTTGCTTGTTCTTTTGTAAATGGCACTTTAGCACCAGCACGTTTTAATGCGCCTTTTCCTTTTCCGTAAGCGTAAGCAGCTTCACCTACAACACGAGGGCTAGCTAATGGAGCTGCCATTAAAGCAGTTCCTAAAGCAGCAGGGTGAGTTAATACATAACCTAGACCACCGTAAGTTTCTAGTTGACCTGCTAAACCTCTTGGAAGTTTAGAGCTTAATGCTTGACCAGCTAATGATGGCATTAGGTCTTCTGCACCATGCTCTATAAGTTGCTCTGCTAATTGTTTACGATGACCAAAGCTAGAACTTACATCATCACGCAAGATAGATTGAAGCTTTTTGAGTGCTGTATCAGCAGATGCTTTTTCGCCTAATGATAATGCACGTTTAATCTCATTGATTTGTTCCGCAGCATCACCATAGTTTTTCATTACACTAGCATAAGTTGGTGCTTGATTGCCAATAGTTTGCTTGATTGAATCATAAACTTCACCGATTGCAGCACGAGCATTTTTTTGTTCAAATGGGATTTCCTCAAGAATATCGCCAATTTGCTGTTTAAGCGCATCCATGCCTTCAGGTGTGTGATATTTAGCAGGGTCAAGATTACGCCATTTATTAACAAGTTTATTGGCTTCATTAACTTGTTTGGCTGCACCTTTTTTAATTACTTGGCCTTCAAACTCTGTGCGAGCTGCTGCATTAGCTAAAGCATTATCAATATCGCCAAAATCTAATACTGATTTGTCTTGTGCAATGTCATACATACCAGAACGATAAGCTGCATTCTTTTCTTGGCGCATTTTATCAAGACCTGATTTAGCAACATCTACAACGTCTTCCATATTTGCTGTTTTACGCAAGTTATTTAAGAAAGATACGTTGCCTGTTTCACCAGCTTTAACTGCTTGAGTAACAGCCTCTTTGCCAGCACCTGTAGTTACGCCTAATGTGCCTTTTCCTGCGGTTGCAAGTGCAGATACTGGAGTTTTTACGATTTTTTCAGCAGCATATAAAGGATTAGTTACATCAGAAGCAGTACGCAATGCGCCAGCTAATTTGCTTGTTTTAGGCATTAAAGATGAGCCAGCAGTAAGCACTGTAGATACATCGCCTAATACAGATGCAGGGTCTTCAGCTATAGCACGTTTAAATCCTTCAGCAGAGCCGTAACGGTCAGCATATTGCTTATTTACTACGTCAGCTACTTTTTCTTGACGTGCATGCAATTGGTCAGCTTTTTCTTTGCCCATTAAAGCTTCATCAGCTTTATTAAGGTAATCATTAACTGATTTGGGTAAAACTTTGCTTAACTCACCAGCGCCAAGATTTAAAGCACCTTTTACTGTATCAATAGGATGCGCTAAAGCACTTACTGTTTCTTTTGCATATTGAAAAGTGCTAGGAATTAAATTTTTTGCACCTTCCATTGTTGCTTCGCTAGCAGTGTATGAACGTGGCACTTGTGGTTGTGCGATAGCAACATCATCCCATTTAATATTTTTAGGATTTATTTGAGGCTTTTCATCCCATACAATATTATTGAGCATATTCTGTTGTCCCATCTGAATATTGAACTACTTTACGTCCTGTGCCTTGTTCTGTTCCAGTTCTTACAATAGTTTTAGTATTAGATTGTTGCGATTGACCCCTTGGATAACCACCAGCTTCACGAATGCCATTGATTGCTCTTTGACGAGCCAATTGTTTTTGCTTTGTTACTGTTGCATCCTCATTCATTTGTGGGAAATATTGACGAATAGCATTGTCATATTCACCAGCAGAGATAGCTGCACCTGATTCACGTCTTAATGTCGCATTGATAAAATCACGCATTGCTTGAGATGCACTTTGATTTTCTGGACTAGCCATTGCATAAATAGCATCATTAATTCCGCCTGGTGCAGTAATAATTGATTTGACTACAAGCGGGTCATAATTAAGTTTGCCTTTGATTACATTGCCAGCTTTGTCTTTTGTATCCATTGGCTCCATTTTTGTGACAATATCATTGGCAGCAGACATACGGTCACTGTACAAACGAGCATTAGCTTGTGATTCTGTTAATGGTCTATTTGCAACGTCAGCATTATGAATTGCAAGTTGAGAAGCACGATTTTTAGCACTTTCACCAGCTTGGAATGCTTGACTAGATTTTTGCAATGCGTATTCATTAGCAAAGCGTTTTTCAGCCATTGTAAGCTCTTGATTGTTTCTTTCTTTATCACGAATGCGAGTAAATTCTTGCTCATTTTTGGTTTGTTGTTCACGCCATGCACGTTCGCCCGCAGTTTCTTTTTCTTTCCAAGCACGTTCACCAGCAGTTTCTTCTGCACGGTTAGCTTGTTCAATACTGCCCAACATTGCACGTTGAGTTAATTCAGGATTATTAGTTGCACCTGCAAACTTCAACAATGAAGCGTAACGGTCAGCAGCAGTTGGCTGGCGCATTGTAGTAGTTGCCATAGGAACTTGAACTGTCTGTGTTCCTTCTACTTGGTTATTAGTCCAAGGTGAAGTTGCACCTAATTGTTCTGTAGTGCCATAAGGAGATGTTTGAACTTGAGTTTGAGTAACAGGTTTTTGAATCTCAAAAGTGCCTTGTTTAACTTCTGGTGTGCCTTTTAATGATTTTTCATAATCAGCTAAAGCTTCAGCATATTTTGCTTGTTTACCTTTTTGATATTCGCCAAATTGTTTTAATGCTTCACGTTCTTGTTTTGCACCTTGATATTTACCAACGGCATTAGCAAGATATTGTGTCCATGATGGTGGAACATAACGACCAGATACCATTTGACCTTGAGGAACTTCTGCATTTCGTAATGCTTCAGCTTGAGCAAGTTTTCTTTTCAACATCAATTGCTGCAAAGTATCATCTTGAGGGATGCCAGACAAGTCTTGAGTTCTTCCGCCTAAAGCGCCCCCAAATTGAGGAATGTAATCCATAATATCCATGTTTAATCCTTAAAATAAGCCGCCTAAAGCACCACCAATAGCACCACCAATAGGTCCACCTAAAGCTGAACCACCTAATCCCATCAAGCCGCCCATAAAGTTAGATTGAGCTTGCAAACCTGCGTTATATCCACCCATCTTATTAGCATATTGTTGATTAGCTGCGCCCATCGAATCAGGAGCTTGCCATGATTGCATACCTGCTGAATTAACGTAGTTAGGTTGCGTCATTTGTACGCCAGTGCGCAAAGCATTTAATGTATTTAAAGGCAAGTTTTGATTTGCAAGTGCTTGTTGAAATGCTTGTTGATTTGCACTTAAACCTACACCCATGCCACCAGTAATAGCTGATGTTAATTGGTCGTTTTGTTCTTGTGCTAATTGTGTTTTAGCTGCGTTCCAAGCTTCTGAACCTTGAGGGATGCCTTGATTAACTAGTTTAGTTTCAAGTTGAGCTTGTTGACGCTCTTGTTGAGGTTGAAGTCTGCGCATAATTGCGTCAGAGTATGTTTCACCTGGATTGATACCCACTTGAGGTAAAGTAGATAGGTCAATTTGTGGGTTTTCAAGTGATTTCTGATAGTTTGAAAGGCCAGCATTGGCAGAACCTAAAAGGTCGCTATAAAGACCAGTTTGTTTGCCATAAATGTCTTGTTGTTCAGGGCTTAATGTTTGTGTTGCTGTGTAAGTAGGATTGCCATATTGGTCAGTACCTGTTTGAGTGTACTGCATATTGCCATAAGGTGTAATTTGATTAACACGATTAGCAGCAAGCGTTTCACGGTTAATTTCTTTTTGCATTTCTGCTTGTTGTTTAGCTAAAGCCATGTAATTAGGTGCTTTAGGAGCTTTACCACCTTTGCCACCACCTTTGTTATAAATGTCTTCGCCAGCAGCGCCTGACATAATTCTCAATGGGTGAAATTTTGAACCAAACATATTATTTTCCTATCCACTTACAATCTTTTTTATATAGAACATAGATGATTAAATCGCCATCAGATGCCCCACCCTCGATACGAGCTACTTCTTTGAACCCTAAATGCTCTGTAAATCGCATGGATTCTTTGTTATCTGTTGAAACTGTATTGATTACCGCATTCACATTAAGTTGATTGAAAGGATAATCAAACATAGCCCATAGAAATTCACGAGTGAGCCATCTCTTACCTACACCTGCACAATAACTAGCAATTCTTGCATTTTCTTCGTAAGAATCATAAACAACACCAGCAATCAATTCGCCATTTTCTTCAAGTCCAATAGCTTCATATTGACTAGCACCTAGCCATGCTTCGTGTTTCTTTAAAAACTCACCAACACGCTCTTTTTGTCCAATGACAAGAGATTTCATTAAAGGATGCCACCACTTTCAATAACTAGGTCAGTTGATACCCAACGTACATCAATCACAGAAGAAGCTACCTTAACGACAGGTGCGCCATAGTAACCAACGCCATTGACACCTTGCCAATATTGGAATACTTTAACTTCACCACCCCATTTAGACATATCCCAGATAGCTGAATCCCATGTGCCATAAGTAGGTGGTGCAAAGGTCAATGATGCAGTAGCGTCTGTTAAGTTAAAATCAACACTCACGCCAGCAACCACACATACACACACACACACACACACACACACACACACACACACACACACACACACACACACACACACAACACACACAACACA
>OGVU01000029.1_pt1 | contig 16804 bp, 14 predicted proteins | sample 1575861 | NCBI WGS metagenome assembly OGVU01 (sample SAMN07581532, study PRJEB24739) | freshwater metagenome | place: Singapore | collected 2015-01 | reverse complement strand
GTTTCCCAGTCACGATACTTGGCTGTTTACTGGATCTGTAACGTTAGTAATTGTATTATTATTGTTATCTAGACCCTTCTGAGCCATAAATCGCTTTTGATTTGCCATTGTTTTGATTCACTTTCCTCAAATAAACTAGGGCACTCTGTGCCCTAGTTTGGCTTATTAGACTCCTACTAGAGTCTTCATTACTTTGAATGTTGTAGCTGCGTTTACCGGAGTTACTAGTAGACGAACGTTACCGCCACTTACGTCGGCGTCGAAGTCTGCTAGGTCTGCACCTGTTGCAACGTTAGCGTACTCTACCATAGATACTGTTGTACCGTCGTGAATTAATAGTAATTCAACTGACTGGAATGCAGTACCGCTAGTAGCTTGAATTAGATACTTAACAGTACGGAACGCTGTTGCGCTGTTGCTGTCCAGGACCTGACTTGCTGTTGTAGCACTTGTTGTTAGGCTAGCTGTATCAATGCCGCCGAAACTATCAACTGTGATACTTGTTGTTGTTAAGCCGCCGTTGAATGTAACTGCTGTACTTGTGCTTGCACCGCGACCTGTTACAGTTGCTAGTGTGTCGCTTTCTGCTGTTAGATAGCTGCTTAGGCTTGGAGGTGTAAATGTTAGGACACCTGTTGAGCTGTTGTATGATAGGCTACCAGAACCGCTAGCTGCTGCTGTAGTTGTACTGATACTTGCACGAGCGCGAGCCTGTGTGAAGTATAAGTTTGTTGAACCTTCTACCACTGCATCTGTAGAACCAGGCGCTGCCGAAATTTCAACATAAGCACTTCCACCCCAACGATATGTTTTGCCTGTATCTAGTGCAACATAAATCTTGCCAGATTCGCCAGTTACTGGGAAACCACCGATTGCTGCTGCTTCTACTACGTCATCGACATAGCTAGGTAGCTGAGCTGCTGGTACTTTACCTGTTGCGTCTAGACTTGCATAACCATTAGCAACGCCTTTGTTTGCGCTGTTTTCTGGAGTGAAGCCAAGAGCACTTGTTACATCGCTAGACTGTAGTGTAACTGCACCAGTGCGTCCGAATACGCTAGTGACTGGAGTTGTGTAGCTGATTACACCTGTAATGCTGTCATATGATAAGCTACCGCTAACACTGATAGATGAACGAGCACGTGCTGTAGTGAAGTACTTGTTAGTTACATCTTCGCTTACATCCGCAGTACTTAGTGTGACTGCACCTGTCTTACCTGCAACTGAAGTTACTGGATAAGCAATAGCTGTATTAGTTGCACTTGTTACACGACCTTGAGCATCAACTGTTATAGTACCTACGCTAGTACTTGTACCATATGTGCCGGCACCAACGCCTGTGCTAGTTAAACTAAAGCCGATTCTGTTTGCTGCGTCATCATAAGATGCAGTAATGCCAGAGTGTACACCTGATGTAATTGCTGCTGCTATTGCGTCTTGTGCTGCTTCAGCAAAGTCAGTAATACTTGCGCTTGTTACGCTTACAGTATTTGTTGTTACGCCTGTTACACGGCCTTTTGCATCAACTGTTACTGCTGGAATACTTGCAGCATTACCGTATGTACCTGCTGTTACACCGCTGTTTGCTAATGTAGCTGCAATAGTAACGCCTGCGCTGCCGTCAAATGTAGCAGAACCTGTTGCGTCACCGCTTAGAGCGATGCTACGACCTGTTGCTAGTTTTGTAGCTGTATCTGCATTGCCTGTTAGTGCACCAGTGAAGCTAGTAGAAGAAACACTTGTTAGACCTGCTAATGTTGTGCTTGAACCGCCTAGGCTGATTGCTGTTGTACCAACTGTTACACTGCTGTTTGATAAGCTGCTGTTTGGAATTGCACTTGTGCTGATTACACCAGTTGTGCTGTTGTAGCTAATACCTGTACCTGCGCTTACTGTTGCACGAGCCATTGCATCAGTGTACTGAGTGATTGTGCTGCTGATTGCACCAGTTGTGCTGTTGTAGCTGATACCTGTACCTGCGCTGATTGCACCACGTGCTAGGGCGTCAGTGTACTGAGTGATTGTGCTGCTGATTGCACCAGTTGTGCTGTTGTAGCTGATACCTGTACCTGCGCTAATTGCACCACGTGCTGCGCTGCTGAAGTCACTAACTTGGCTGCTTGCAATTTGAATTGCTGCATTGCCTGCTGCTGTGATACGGCCTTTTGCGTCAACTGTAAAAGTACCAACTGAACCTGCTGCACCGTAAGTACCTGCTGTTACGCCTGTGCTGCTTAGGTATGTAGAAATGCTGCTTGTACCTGTACCAATTACATCACCTGTTAGTGCAGTTGTCTTGTTTGCAATATCAGTAGTTGTAGCAATCTTTAGGAATGTTGCACCATCTGATGTCATTTCCCACTGGTCAGCAGTTTCGTTCCAACGAACTTGTGTGGCTGGTAAATCGCCGCGCATAATGCGGATACCTGCGTTTTCAGTAGGTGTACCTGCTGTGAAATCGCTGTTTAAGTCAACTAAGTTGTCAGCAATCTTTAGTGTAACTGCGTTAATTGTAGTAGTTGTACCGTTGACTGTTAAGTCGCCGTTAACTACAATACCGTCGCTGAAAGTCTTAACGCCGGCAATAGTTTGTGCACCGCTTGTACGAATGATCGTGCTATCGTTTGTTGTTAGGCCGTCGACATAAGCCTTAGTTGCAGCATCTGTACCAATAGTAGGTGCGCTTAGGCCTTGAATCTTGTTGCTATTCATTTGAATAGCGTTACCAAATTCAACATAAGTACCTGCGCTATCAGTAATACGCTTGCCGCTTTGAATTGCTAATGTGCCTTGTACATCGATTGTACCTGCACTTGCTGCTAGTTGTAAGTGACCGTTACCTGTAGTTTTGATCATTAGGTTCTGATCTGGGTCAGTACTGAATGTGATAGTATCGCTGTTATCTTGAATAACTGGCTTACCGTTAACATATAGTGTACCTGGACCAACGTAAACAGAGTGGAACTGGTGTGTTGGACTACCTAGGTTGTAAGTTAGAGTCTGACTTGGAATGATGTCGCCATCAAACGCTGTCATATATGACTTAACTTCTGGGCGGATCTTACCGTCTGTATATGCTGTAGCAGCTTGTTGTGCGCTTGCTAGTGTAGCTGCATCACCTGCATTTGCATATGTTTGTGCGCTTGCTAGTGTAGCTGCATCACCGGCTTGGCGTGCAGTTGCTTCTACTGCAACTTTAGCAGTTGCATCTGTTTGTGCGCTTGCTAGTGTAGCTGCATCTGCTGCTGTACGAGCTGCTGCTTCTGCTGCAACTGCACTGTCTGCATAGCTTTCTGCCTGTGCTTTTGCTGTAGCGATTGCAGTAGTACGGCTAGTAGCCTCTGCCATAACTTGTGCATCAGTATAAGATTTTGCATTTGCTTCTGTTGCTATATCGCCTGCTACACGGGCTGCTGCTTCTATTGCATCTTTACCGTCTGCATAGCCTTTTGCATCAACTAATACTTGTGCTTCTGCTGCTACACGAACTACTGACTGATTATATACTTCTAAATCTGTATATGCTTTTGCACTGTTTAAAGTTGTAGAATCACCAGTTACACGTGCTGTTGCTTCGTCTAGTATTTTACCGTCTGTATAGCTATTAGCACTTGTTAATGTTGCTGCGTCGCCTGCAATACGAGATTGTGCTTCGCTTGCAACTACTGCATCAGTATAGCTGTTTGCGTCAGCGCCTGCTGTAGAAACGTTGCTTGCTAAAATACCTAAGGTATCTGCAATTTGAGCATCAGTGTATGATTCTGCTGCATTAAATGCAGTAGTAATAGCAGATGCGCGGGTTGCTGCTTCAGAAGTGATAGCAGTTTGTAGTGCTGCTTCTGCTGCTTGAGCACGAGCTGCTTCTGCTGCAATAGCACTAGTTGTACTTGTACCTAAGTTAGTTAAGCTGTCAACTAGACTACCGTCTGCGCTTTGGAAAGCTGCAACTACTTCCGTTAAGCTGTCTAACGCTACTGGATCTAAATTAGATACTACGTTATCGATACGCTGACCTAGTGCTGCTTCTGCTGCTGTTGCGCGAACTACTTCTGCTGCAACACTGTTTTCAATTGCTGCAACTGCTGTAGCAACTGCTTCGGCCATTGCAACTGGGTTATTGTTAACTGTTAAAACACCTTGTGCATCACGTAATGTTAATGTTTTAATTGTAACATCTTCGTTAGCAACGATAGATGGTGCATTAACGTACTGTACAGAGAAAAATACTGCTGTACCGGACATTGCTTGTGATAATAGAATACGAGCAGTATTGCTATCAATGATTTCAATGTTTGCAATTACTAGTCTATGATTATTGTCATAAACAAAGTATGCAAAGTCAGTACTATTAAAGCCGTGACTGACTGTCCAAGATGTGCTTTCTACGCCTTGTGTATGTAAATGTGACGCATATTTTACGCCAATTGGTTGCCAAGTAAAGTATCCAGAACCTGAAACTAGTTCTGTATACATATATGCTTGACCTTGTTTAACTACGATTGTACGTGGCTTTGGGTCAACCGGAAAATCTGTTAAGTCTTTTGAAAAACTTAATGCACCTGTTAACTCTAAATCACCTAAAACGCGAATGTCATTATTTGCCATTTGTTAATATGTCCTTATTGGTTTGAATTTATAGGTCTAGCGCCTACAAATAAAACTTGTCCGTTTAAAGCTCTATGTATCAACATTACCAAATGATATTGATGAGTAATAAACTCGATCTTATCTTCGTCTGTAACGTCTGTCCTTGCTTTAAACTTCTCTATATTCGCTTCTATCTTCTCTAACCAACCATAGATTTGTTCATTATGATTAGTTCTCATACTCTACCTCTAGCTAGAAATTCAGCACGTTCGAAGAACTGCTTCATATATAGTACATCATTGCTGTACTGTCTCTTCACATTGATATCAAGGAAATTTGCTCCTTGAGAATTCTCTTTTAAAACAGTTAAACACTCTTCTATTTTTGTCAGAGTCTGATCAAAAGTAACTAGCGTGTCTAACCAAACATTCGGCATTTGCTTCATATTAATCCTTAAAAAGACAGGGGAACTAGTCCCCTGTCCTATTGTCATTTATTTATTGAAACAAATTCAATAAACTAACAATTAGATGTTGCCCATTGACTGGACAGCGATCTTGATCTTAGAAGCTTCAGCTAGGTATACCTTTAGGGTATTGCTATCAACTTCTTCGACGCTAACGATGTCGTTGCGATATGAACCATCTGCACGTTCAACCATAACTGTGAAAGTTACGAAAGAAGCACCTAAGTTGTGAGCAACAACGTGAGTTGTAGCTGCCACGCTAGATTGCATTGTGAAGTTCTTTGCGTTGATGTCTGCACGAATTGCTGCATCACCGTCGATGTGGTGTTGGTGTTCTACATCGATCGCTGTTTGTAATGCTGCTTCTGCTGCTTGAGCACGTGTAACTTCGCTGCTGATTGCTGATGTTAATACACCTTCTGCTGCTTGAGCACGTGTAACTTCTGCTGCTAGGTTGCTTGTTAGCTGGTTGTCTGCTGCGGAACGAGCTGCTGCTTCAACTGCAACGATACCGTCTGCATATGTCTTAGCTGTTGCTTCTGCAGAATTAGCCTTAGCTGTTGCGTCTGCTGCTGCTGTAGAAACTGCTGCTGCTTCTGCTGCTGTAGCACGTGTAACTTCTGCTGCTAGGTCAGCTGCAACTGTGTCAACGCTTGCTTTAACTTCGTTAACTGCTGCAACTAATGTAGATTTAGCTGTAGTTGTTAATGTGCTTAGGTCACCAATCTTGCCGTTAACTTGGCCTTCAACTGTAGTTACGCGAGTATCTAAAGCTGTATCAGCTGCTGTACGTGCGCTAACTTCTGTTGCTAAGTCTGTGCTTAGTTGTGATTCTGCACCTTGAGCACGGATAACTTCTGCTGCTAAGTTGCTTGTTAGAGTACCTTCTGCTGTTTGAGCACGTGTAACTTCTGCTGCGATTGCTGCTGCGTTTGTTGCGTCACCGTCTTGACGTGCTGTTTGTTCAGCATTTAGTGCAGTCATTACACCACTGTCAAATTGTTGACGAGCTGTTGTTTCTGCTGCAATAGCTGAAGATAATGTGCTTTCTGCTGCTTGAGCGCGAGCAACTTCTGCGTCAATTGATGAGCTTAGTGCTGCGTCTGCAGATGCACGTGCAGTTGCTTCGCTAGTAATAGCTGTTGCGTTTGTTGCATCGCCAGCAATACGTGCTGTTTCTTCTGCAGAAATAGCTGAAGATAGGCTAGTGTTTAGGCTTGTGATAGCACCGTAGATATCGCCGTCTGCTGTTTGGAATGCAGATAGTAATTCGCTGATACTGTCAATTGCTGCTGGGTCAACGTTAGCTAAAACATTGTCAATACGAGTATTGATTGCTGCGTCTGCAGATGTACGTGCTGCAACTTCGTTATCGATAGAAGTTTGGAATGCCGCTTCTGCTGCTTGAGCACGTGTAACTTCAGCGTTTAATGCTGTTGTTAATGCGCTTTCCGCTGCTTGAGCACGTGTTGTTTCTGCTGCAATAGCTGTTGCGTTTGTTGCATCGCCGGCTTGGCGTGCTGTTACTTCGTTGGCAATTAAACCAGCTAGAGCTTGACCTTCTGCAATACGCTGAGATACTTCAGTACCTAAATCTAGGCCTAATTGTGTATCTGCTGCTTGACGAGCTTGTGCTTCTGCTGTGATACTTGCTGCTAGGTCAGCATCGGCTGTTTGACGTGCTGTTGCTTCTGCGTTGATTGCAGATTGAACGTTTGCATCGCCGGCAATACGTGCTGCAACTTCGTCTGCTAGATCGCTAGCAAATGCTGTATCTGCTGCTTGACGTGCGCTTGCTTCGCTTGCAATAGCTGCACTTAGAGTAGCTTCTGCGCCTTCTGCACGTGTTTTTTCTGCTGCAATAGCTGTTGCGTTAGTTGCATCACCTGCTACGCGGGCTGCTGCTTCTGCTGTTAAGTCAGTAGCTAGTTGTGTTTCTGCGCCTTGTGCACGTGTTGTTTCTGCTGCGATTGCGTTAGCGTTTGCTGTGTCAGCTGCTGCACGAGTTGCTGCTTCTGCTGTAATTGCTGCTGCGTTTGTTGCATCACCTGATGTACGTGCTGTTGCTTCTGCTACGATGTCACTAGCTAATTGAGCGTCAGCTGCGGAACGAGCATTAGTTTCGGCTGTTAGATCAGCACGTAGGCTTGCGTCTGCATCTGTACGAGCAACGATTTCTGCTGCTAAGCCAGATTCTAGGCTAGTTGCACGACCTTCTAGGCTAGTTGCACGGCCGTCTAGTGCGCTTTCAGCACCTTGAGCACGGTTAACTTCTGTTGCTAGGTCAGCTGCTAGAGCCGCATCGCTTTGTGAACGTAGTAACGCTTCTGCGTCAACTGCTGCTAGAGCGTCAGTTTTAGCTTGTGCTGCTGCTGCTTTAGCTTCGTCAACTTTTGCTAGTATTGTTGTAACGAAATTAGCATCGTTACCGATTGCAGTTGCTAATTCTTTTAGCGTGTCTAGGATAGCAGGTGCACCACCGATTAATGCCGTAATTTGTGCATCTGTGTATGCTTTGCTATCATCTAGCATTGCTGCTAGGTCTTCTGGAACGAAGAAGTTGTGAATTACAACTGCGCCTTGTGCATCTAGGCTAGAGAAACGCATCTTGCGATCAGTTGTGTTGAACCATAAACGACCTGGCTGAACTGGAATTGGATCAGCAGCTAGGCGTTCCATATAAACGTTTTCTAACCAGCTGTTATTCGCTAGTGTAATACCGTGGAAAATTGGGAAATTTGCCATTAAATAAATCCTTAATTAAAGATTGACTTACTATGATAAGTCACGAGTGTTTTAAGTCCGCAGTGTTATATCTGCAGACGTGAATATTCACTTCGCCTGTCTCTTCACTGCAAGTATGCCCGTTAGGCACATTGCTCGATTATTTAATCAAAGTTAATTTAAAATGGTTAATAAGGATTTAATTAGACAAATTAAAACTTATTAGATTTCTCTCTGGAAGAAAGTCTTTAATGTAAATAACTCTCGATCTACTCTTAACGCTTCACTATTGCTGTGTCGCACTCTCCACTCGACTTCTGTTATTTCGCTTTCGAAAATGAAGGAACCTTGTTTGTAGTCTACAAATTGTGCCCCTGCTGCTTTAATGTAGGCCGCTAAATGCAATTCTCTTTTAGGTATTCTTATTTGCATATATTATTGTCTCGTTCGCTTCATCAAAAATTACATCTACGTATCCGCTTGTCTCTTGCGTAAGTAATATTTCAAAACGATTCTGATCTATTACGTTAACTGATGCGTAAAATCTCTGTCCTGCTTCGTCTAGTAGCGTTTCTCTAAATCTAGTAGTATTCATATTATGAACTACTAACCAGCGTAAACTAGAATTAAAGCTGAACCTATGTATATTTAACTTTGGCTTAATGCTTTGCCACTCATTTGCACTAAAAACCTCAAGAAATCCAGTATCTTCGTTATAACGTAATGTACCCGGATCTGCTATAGGACGGTCTACTGTTAAGCCGGTAGGTAGCTGTAAGCCTTGCGCTTGTTTAACTTTAAGCACTGTAGCAGATGAGGAAATTGTGTCAGTCTGGTGGTTAATTTTAATAGCCATTGTGTCTCTCACTATTATAGTATACTTTATTTATATAAAAGTGAACCATTGTGTTTATGGCTTATGCTTGCAGTTATCCCCGTGCCATCTAGAGTAAGTGTTTACTGCAATTTCCTGATTACAGTAAGGGCAAAGTTTCTTTTCTCTAATTTTACCTTTATTAGCTGCTGCTTTTTTCAAAACTGTCTCAGCTGATTGTTTTCTGCCTATTGCCTTTTCTCGTTGCTTCTGTTTTGTCTCATCGGAATGCGTCTTGCCATACATACCATTGCGTTCACCTTGTCTAGTCTCTTTTAATTTTGCTTTCCATTCATCGCTAAATGGTTCTCGTTTGCGGCCAGTCATTGCTGCTATTTGGCGTTCTTTTTCTTCTTGTGTTTGCACTCTACCTTTATTTGCAGCACTTATTCGTTTCTTTGCTTCAGCGGTGTGATTTTTTCCAAAGAAGCCATTACCTTTGCCTGTATGCTTTACACTCTGTAATGCCGAATACTCTTCTTTGAGATTCTCATACACTCTTGCGGTTATTTTTGTATCGTACCGTTTATGTTTGCTATTCTCTGCTCGCATCATTCGAAGTGCATTTAACATTTTCCAATGGTCTTCGCCTTCATTGTATATCTTTGTTAGCAACCAATGGCATATAAAATGCTCGCGGGCAGTTAATTCGACTAAGTTAGAAGGTTCGTCAGAGCCACCGAGGCTCTTTGGAAGAATATGATGTCGTTCTGTATATCCGGCTCTAGGTTCTAAACCTTTAGCAATAATATTGTTATACCATTTTTTGTATTTGTTCATCGTAGTATTTATGTTTGTTAACTCTATATATCTATATTATAAGCAAAATTTAGTCAATAAAAAACCCGCCGAAGCGGGTTTTTGTAGCTATTAGCTTCAAATATTTGATTATTGGAAGCTGATGTTTGCCATTGCAATCTTAGCTAGGTAGTCAGCTGCGTTACCTAGAGAAGAAGCAGTATTAGAAAGCTCGACATATCCGTAACGTGTCATAAAGCTGACTGTTGGTTCGAATGTTGCTGGATCTAGAACAACACCAGAACTCATTAGAGGGATGTATGGGCAGTAGAATGCTGCTGCGTCCATCTCGTTAGGGCCCTTGTAACCAACTAGAACTGGAGTTGACTCATCAGCATAGCTGTTTACATAAACCTTCATTGAGTTGTTTAGTGTACCAACGAACTTTGTGTTTGTTGGAGCTTCGAATGTACCTTCAGTTGTACGAGCGAATGCAGATGTTGTTGCAGACTGTAGAACTGTTAGTGCAGTTGGGCTAACAACTACGTAGTTACCTGCGCCGCGACGTGTACGTTGAGCGATTAGGTTAGCTGCGTTGTTGATTAGGATAGCTAGAACAGCGTGACGGTCACCAACGTAAGTAGGTGTACCTGTGAATGCGCCGCCTGTCATATCGAATGTGCTTACTGCTGTACCGGATAGGCTTAATAGAGAACCTAGAACTTCCTGGTCGATTTCAGCAGTGATTTCTTGTGCTAGAGCTGCCATAATTTCAGCTTCAACGTCTAGACCGTGCATAGCTTGTGCATCTTGTGCAGCTTCAAAAGTCCAACGTGCGCTTAACTTACGTGTCTTAGCTTCAACAGTTTGCTTTAGAATTTGGATGCTTAGTTTGTTACCAGCTTCGCCTTCTAATGCGCTTGTTGCGCTTGCACGACCTGTTGCAGCGTCGCCAGAGTATGCTTTAGCGATGTTGAATGGGCTTAGTGCTTCTTGACCTGCTGTTGCGCCGTTAGCTGTTTGTGCATAACGAACACGTAGAGTATGGATCTGGCCTACTGGACCTGTCATTGGCTGAACACCGATGATTTCGTTAGCAATAACGCTAGGCATTACTCGACGAATTACAGGTAGAATAACCTTGTTTAGAACGGCTACGTTACCGCTTGTTGTTGCGCCTGCTGTAACACTCTCAGTTAAGTAACCACGTGTGTTTTCTAGGCAAGATTCCATAACAACCTTACGGTTGCCGTTTAGACCTTCTAGTAGAGCTTCTTTAGTAGCTGACCAGTTAGTAGATTCAAAAAGTTGATTAGACATATCTAATTCTCCTTACTTTCTTAAAAAATTAAATTCCTGCAAGTTTTCTTAGTGAGTAGATTTCTGCTTGTGCTTCTTTTACTTCACTCTTTGCAATCTTGTCGCCTGTTACCGCAGTCTTCTGTGGTGCCTTGCTCTCGACTAGAGCTTTTTTAGCAGTCTTGCTGCTAGCTGCATTGTCTAGAACGGCAGGCAGATATTTTTCAAATGATTCCTTGAGATTGTCAGTTCTTACTGTGGTCAGCAGATCTTCCATAATCTCACGTTTTTCCTTGGCTAATGGGCCTAGGAGTTCTTGCATAATAGCGCCACGCTTAACTGCATCTTCTGCGATACGTTGTTTGCGTTGTGCTGCTGCAATCGCTTCGTCCTTAGCAGCTAATGTCTTTGTACTTTCTTCAAGTTTAGACTTTAGGCTACCAATTTGTGCACTTAGCTTCTTTAGCTCTGTGCCATCAGCAAAGTGACTTGCCATATATTCTGCTGCGAACGCTTCCATAATCTTGCGACCGAAAGTGTTTTGTTTTGCAACTTGAATATCTTCTTTAAGTTGAGTAATCTCGCTTTTTAATGTCTTGCCAATTACTGACTCAACACGAGATGCTGCTTCCTTAACGAATTTAGCCTTAGCTGATGCGATAATTTCTTTACCCTCAGTTACTAAACGAACACGAGCGTCACGTAGTGCCACTTCGTCTTCACGTAGTTCATTGAGTTCATTGGTTAGTCTGTGTAGAACGAATTCCTCTAACTTGCCGATATTGGAATTGTGTTCTTTGCGTTCTTGTCGTAGTTCGCCGATTTCTTTTGCTAACGCTTCCATAACGAACTTGTTTAATAGTTCGCTGTGTTCGCGTACTTGTTTAGCATAAGCAACTTTAGCTTCAGCTAATTCTGCACGGTCTTGTTTTAGCTCGGTAAGTTCAGCAGTAATAGCTTCGGTAATCATCTGGTCCATTGACTCAACGATTAGACCCTTATCGTGCTCGTAACGCTGTGCGAATTCTTCACGTAAAGTAGCTGTGATTTCAGCTCTAGCTTCGTTTAGCTTGGTATCCCAGGCTTCTTGAAGCTTGACCTTAACATCTTCTGAGATTACCTCTGAACCGAATAGTTCTGGAAAAGTTTTCATACTGTTTCTCCTAATCAGATCTTTAAGGTTTTGATTAACTTTAATACCTCTTCCTCAAGGTACTTTTGTGCTTTACTATCATATCCTGCTGCGTTTGCTACGTCCATAAGCTGCTTATTGCGACGTGACATCATTACTTGTTCGTAAATTGCCTTTGGATATGCTTCTGGAGCACTAGGATTTGCTACAATATCAACAGTAACAACTTCAAAGTCTTTAACTTCTCCGCTTTCGTTGACGTTGCCTGAACCGCGTGAGCTAACACCTAACTTAACACCACTTTCTAATAATGTTTTTACAATGTTACCCATTGGTGTAGGAAGAATTTTTAACTTACCTATACCGTTCGATCCGTCCATATATATGTCCGTAATCATATGGCTTACTCTGTCTAAGTTTACTTGCAAATCATCTGGATGGTCTGCTTCGCCTAATACAGAGTAACCGCTATCAATACGTTCTTTAATACTCTTTACTGCGCGGCCAATTTCTGTAACCGGATAAACACGTTGGTTTTGGTTACGCTTATCGCCTTGCATAAAAATACCACTCATATACAAGTCGCGACCTTTACCGTCGCGACTTTCTACGCTTTCGACTGTGACTCTCGCTTGATCAAATGTCAATACTTCACGTAGTGGTATATAAGTCATATTTTATTTTCCTGCGATTGGGCTACGACCGTTAGCTGCTTCTGGCTTAGCAGGAGCTTTAACTGTACGTAACTGTGGTGCAGATTTTTGACCTGGCTTGTTACCTGCTGCAACATTCATATCTTTAGGTGCTGCTGCTTTGCCGCCAGTTTCTGCTGCGCTACCGCCTAGCTTAACTGGTTTAGCTGCCATACCCTTAGCACCGCTGTTAGCAGTAACTGGGCTCTTTGTGTTCTGACCGTTGTCGCCTGGTGTTGGCTTTGCAACTGCGATTAAGTCTGCGCTTTCTTCTAGGCTTTCTTCAGTTTGCTCTTCTTCGCCGCCGAATTCTTCTTCGCCGCCTAGTTCTTCTTCGCCTTCGCTTTCGCCTTCTTCGCCGCCGAATTCTTCTTCGCCAGCTTCGTCAGCTTGTAGTTCTGCGAATAGACTCTTTAGTTCGTCTAGTGCATCTTCGACGTCTAGTACAGCGTCTTGTACAGCAGACATATCTGCTTCTTCGCCTTCTTCGCCGCCTAGTTCTTCTTCACCACCTAGGTCATCTGCGAATTCTTCTTCGCCGCCTAGTTCTTCTTCGCCGCCGAACTCGTCGTCGCCTTCCATCTCATCTTCGGAGAACATCTCTTCAGTTTCGATTTCTTCTTGTGCGGTTTCGATATCGTCTGCGAAGTCACCTTGTGCATCGTCAGTGATTTCTGTTTCGAAAACGTCTTCTTCAGCTAGCTCGTCGCTCTGAATTAGACTTTCGTAAATGCTACGACCTTTTTCTACAAAGTATGTGTGTAGAAGATCGCTAGCCTTGCCTTCTTCTTTATTTAGAATGTGCTCTAGCACTTGTTCTAGAATTTGTTTTGACATAGTATTCATCTCCTTTTGGCCAAAAGATACTGGGTTTCTTACGATTATTTAAGTAGTAGTTTAAAAATACCGCTTAAAACACCCGTAAAAACGCATTTTTTACACCAGTTTCAGTGTATATACCGCCAGTATCAATTATTGTTGAGCAGGTCTTTGATAAATCACACCTAAAATTTTGTTACGCTTTTGCTCTTCTACTTTTTTCATCTCACGAATTTTGCGTAATTTGTTTAAGTGTTTTAACGTCAGCCTAGGGCGACGAGTATCAGATGTTTGACGCTGATCGGAATTTTTTGAGAAGTAGTCGTGGTCTACTGGGCTGCTACTTTCTTTAAGTTCTAAAAATTTCATTGTTATTCTCCCGGTGCCGGTGCTGGGGCAGCTCCTGCATCTTGCCCTGCATCAGATGCAGGTACATCGCTAAAATCTGTCGGTGCGTCTGATGGTTGATTAATACCCACTGCTCCTAGGTCGTTAGTGCCTAAGTCGCCGCCCATCGGTGCACCCATAGCTGCCATTGGATCTTCGTCTCCACCTTGACCGCCTTTTTCTAGTGCATCTGGGTTTTCTTCTAGCCACATACGTTCGTTTTCTAGGATCTCGTCTTCTTCTAAGTTTAAGTACTTCTTGAGTACAAAACGCTTGCTCATATATGGAACTTCTGCCATCTGTCCGAATATACTTACACGGCTAGAGTTAAGTTCGATATCACGGTAAGCAGCAAAGTTTTGTGGTGGTACAAATCGTAAATCAAATGTACTTGCATCAACTTCAATGCCTTTAAACTTTAAAAATAGCTTAAATTCTGCATCGAACTTAGGTGCTACTAAGCTCTGTATACGCTGGCAATACTTGTTAAAACGATATTCTTGAATGTATGCAGTACCTACTTTACCGTCGTTATATGAAGCAGTACCGTCATCTGGCCCTGTTGGCATATAGCTGCTAGGGATACGTAATGCTCGCATCATCTTGTTAGTAAAGAACTTTAAGTCGTCAATCTGACCTAAGTTCTCACCGCCTGGAAGAACATCAACTTTACTACCGCGGCCATCGGCGCTTTGTGCAAAGAAATAGTCTTCCATAATGCTTAGTGGGTTATAACTAGCATCCATTACAGTTTGTCCGCCACCATTTCGGCTAGGAATTCTGCGCTGATGGATTTCGTTTTTAACACGCTCAACAAAGCTCATTGCCATATGCGCTGGCATATTACCTACGTCAATGTAGAATACACGGCGCTCTGGCGCACGTTGTACACGATAGATAATAATACTGTCTTCTAAAAGCTCTTTCTGCTTGAAGATTTTAAACACTGGCTCAAGTAAACTTGTACCGAAAGGCCAGTTCATATCCATACCTTCTGTCATCGAGAAGTGGACTACGTGTGCGGCATCTACACCTACTTCGTTATCGCGGCCTAAGTCGCTGCCATAACTTCTATAGCCGCTAGTAGCAGAGCTGTTAGGGTTACCGTTAACTGCTGGGAAAGCATTCATACTCATATACTGAGTATCGTGCTTTATAACTTCCGTTGCAGTTTTGTCCATCATATCTAATGCTAAGTTTTTAACAACGTACTGTTCAGGGCGCTTGCCCTTTGTTTCGTTAATAATAACTTTAGATAAGCTAGTAGGATCAATCCAAATTAATTCAAATGTTTCTGGGTCACGCACAAAGAACTGGTCGCCGTACTTGATTGTACTGCGTATCATTCTGAATAGGCGCTTGTCTAATTCGTTGATGCGGCACCATTGCTTTAGTGCTTTTTTAACAACCTTAACTTCTGTATCGCTAGGTGTTCCGTTAAAATGGCAATCAAATGGTGTATCTGTTTTAGTGTCGAATTGAGTACAAAACTCTGCAATGGTATCTAACGCTGCGTTAATTTCACTGTCTTGATCCATTTGGTCATATTGAGCATAACGGTCGACACGGTTAGGTGCTCCAGTGTAAACTTCGCTTAGGTAGTTACTGAATTTAGAGGCACGAACGTGAGCGCCACTTCCTGATTCTCTTTTTGCATCAGGATTTAGTGGACTCTTGTGCACATTAAAATATTTTTTCCATCCAGCCATTGTGTATTCTCTTCTCTGTTTGTGTATTTAGTACCCGGATCTTTAGTAGCTAGCAGTACTATTTGCTACTGCATCTACTGTATTTCCTGTGTTTTTAGCGATAACTGCTTGCTGTTCTGCGCTTTCTTGTGCTATTCTAGCTAGTCTTTCTAGATGCTCAGAGCTCTTATCTGCTGTTGCTCTTGTTGTTTCTGCTTTTGCTACTGCTACTGCTGCGGTAGCATCTTGCACAGATTTAGCAGTATTAGATGGAGTACTGTCCATAATAGGTGCGCTTGTTGTTTCGCTGGCTGCTCCGCTATCGCCGAATATTTTCTTACCTAGCCAACTGTTACGTAGCCAACCCATTAAGCCCGATAGTGCGCCCATTAACCCGTCTTGACCTAACCAATTAGATACTTTTTCTGCAATAACTGCGATTGCAGTGAATGGGCTAATAATTGCAGTTATTGCAACACCTAGTATGCCCATACCGTCTCCGAAGCCTTTAAACAAGCCAGTAAAACTGTCCCAAATATCACTAATTCTTTCAACAAAACTATCCCACATACCTTCGAATGGGCCTAGTACTAGTTCCATAAAAGTCTTGTCGCCTGGGAAAATTAACCACTTTAGTAAACCATATATACTAGCAGTAATTCTAGCAAACGGATCTAATACTGTTCCGATAACCTTGCCTGCTACAACTAGTGCATCTATTGCAAATCCTAATACACTTCCTAGATCTTCTAACATTGTACCTAAATGCTCAAACGCACTTTCAGGGATCATATCTAGGAATCCAAATAGTTTTGCAGTTACTTTTTCGTAAGCTGCGCTAATTTTATTCTGTATGTTTAGTAATCGTTCTTCGCCGCGCTTCTTTAATTCTTGTGCATCTAATTCGTCCTGGCTCATTATTACTGCACTCTTTGCTTTATTGTAAAGCTGTAACATCTGACTTGCTGCCTTGTCGCCTTGTTGTGCAAGTAAACGTAATGTAGGTAGGTTAGCTTCTGTACTAGCTAAGAATTGACGCTGCGCTTCTGCCATTTCAGTAGCAGTGCCTCCGCCCTCTGTTAGCATCTTGTTAAATTTAGTTAGTGCACCTAAATCAGTAAAAGGCGCTAACTGTGCACCTAGTTCCGTATTAATAATACTTAAACCAGCTGCTTCAGCTTCTGCCATTTGCTTATATAAGTCTCTACCTAAATCGCCAAATACTGCCTCAAATCCAGCACTAGCTTTAGCCATTTTAATTGCTGCATCTTCTGTACTCTTGCCTAGTTTGTTCATACCTGCAATAACAATAGGATTAGCCATTAGGTCTTTCATACTACCTTGCAGTGCTTTTAAACTTGTACCTGTTGCAATGCGAATCTATCGTGACTGGGAAAC
>OGVU01000028.1_pt1 | contig 16980 bp, 17 predicted proteins | sample 1575861 | NCBI WGS metagenome assembly OGVU01 (sample SAMN07581532, study PRJEB24739) | freshwater metagenome | place: Singapore | collected 2015-01 | reverse complement strand
GTTTCCCAGTCACGATATGGGGGCCAACTACCCGTTTCGAGAAGAAGGAGGGATAGCATCAAAAAAAGCATATAAAAAAAGGGCTTCCGATATGGAAGCCCTTTTTTGTAGATTCAATAGGATTATTTACCGGATGGTGCAGAAAGCAATTCAAAGAATTGATCCAACTTCGGTGTAACGATAATCTCCGTACGACGGTTTTGCTTACGACCTGCACGGCTATTATTTCCAGATTGTGGCTCATACTCTCCACGGCCACCAGCCGTCATGCGCGTAGGATCAACACCAAATTTCGTTTGCAACAAACGAACAACTGAAGTCGCACGCTTTGCACTTAAATCCCAGTTATCTTTAAACTCAGGAGTAGAAATCGGCACAGCGTCTGTATGACCTTCAACCAAAATATCTAAGCCTTTGTGATCGTTAACCACTTTAGCTACCTTCGCTAACACTGCTTCTGCTTTAGAGCTAACGGTCGCAGAACCAGAAGCAAACATCAACTTATCGGAAATCGAGATATATACAACCCCTTTCTTCACCTCAATCGATACATCTTCATCATTCACATCAGCCAAAGAACGTTTTAAATTCATCACTAATGACAAATTCACTGAATCTTTCTTTTGAATAGAAGTATTCAAATCTTTGATGTACTTACCTTGCTCATTTAACGCATCCAATGATTTACGAATACTTTCAGCGCCTGATTTATTAATTACCGACAAGTCTGATAAACGATCCAACAAGTTGGTATTTGTTTTCTTCATGTAATCCAACTGCTCTTGCAAGGATTTCAACTGGCTATTCTTCGCGTCCAAATCGGCATCACGCTTTTTTACCTCGCCTTGTAAACTAGCTGTCAACGATTGACAATCCGCTAAATCTGATTTTGCGCGTGCAACTGATTGTTCACTGCTCGCTTGTAATTCTGTTAAACGTGATTGCAATTCTGTCATCTTTTTCTTGCTTGCACAAGAGGTGAACAAAAATGGCAACATCGCCAGCACCCAAATTAATTTTTTCATAAAAGTATAATTAAAGGAATATGGTAAATAAGTATTTTAACAAAAGTAAAAATCAAAAATAGATATTTTGTCCTGAATAACGAAAAATTTAAAAAATATACCCATTTTTTCTAATAGCCTCCTCAGCAATCTTACGACGAGATTCAATTAAATTATAGGGATCAATCTTCGTAAATCGCTTTAAGCCCATCAATAACACATTCAATTCATCTCCTTTCGCAAAGCCCATAATGACCTCACGGCCCGCATGAGCTACTTTTTCAACCGCATCATGCAAATATACCATGGCACATTCCTTGGCTATTTGATGCTTATCCTCCCCATCTCGCTGAGCCAATTTATCCACACGAACCAAAGCCGATTCCGCCACATAAACTTCAATCATCATATCGGCTAAACCCATCAAAATTTCCTGCTGCTGCTCGATCTCAGTCGTAAACTTCTGTAATGCCGCACCTGCAGCCATCAAAATCGCCTTTTTTGCATTAGCAATTACTTTATACTCCTTTCCAAAAATACCCTGCGGAACTTCTGTCGAAAAATCAGGAACTCCTAAAATTTCCTTTCCTACCGCCATGGCAGCTGGCATCAATTCAATCTCACCTTTCATCGCACGCTTTAGCACCGTGCCAACGGCTAACAATCGATTAATTTCGTTCGTCCCTTCAAATATGCGATTTATTCGAGAATCCCTATACGAACGTTCCAAAGGAGCCTCCGCAGAGAATCCCATACCTCCATAAATTTGAACACCCTCATCCACCACATAATCTAAGACCTCAGATCCATGAACCTTTAAAATAGCACATTCAATCGCAAATTGCTCTACCCCTTTTAACTTAGCCTCGGCGTCAGACATGCCGGATGCCTTTAAACTTGCAATTGACTCATCGATGTTCTGACCAGCTCGGTAACAAGCCGCTTCAGAGGCATAGGTCCGACTAATCATCGTTCCCAACTTAGCCTGAATCGCTCCAAATGAATGAATTGATTTACCAAACTGCTTTCGCTCATTGGAATAGTTAACCGACAAATCGATTAATCCCTTACATCCCCCAATGACCGCTGCTGCCAATTTTATCCGTCCAATATTTAATATATTAACCGCAATCTTAAATCCACCCTCGCGCTTGAACAAAAGATTTTCAACCGGTACTTCACAATCTGTAAAAAAGATTTGACGCGTTGAACTTCCTTTAATTCCCATCTTACGCTCTTCCTCATTCATGGATATTCCAGGGAAGGAGCGCTCCACCAAAAACGCAGTTAAGTTTTTATCATCATCAATTTTCGCAAAGACAATAAACAAATCAGCAAATCCGCCATTCGTAATCCACATTTTTTGACCATTCAAAACATAATGTGTTCCCGCCTCATTCAATTTCGCCTTCGTCTTAGCCGCATTAGCGTCCGAACCTGAATCCGGCTCCGTCAAACAATAAGCGGCCTTCCATTCTCCCGATGCTAATTTTGGCAAATACGCTTTCTTTTGTTCTTCTGTCCCATAATATACAATAGGTAGCGTTCCAATACCCGTATGCGCAGATAAAGCAACGGCAAAAGAATGTCCACCACCACAGGCCTCAGCGACCAACATCGAGGTATTGAAATCCATACCAAATCCACCATACTCCTCTGGAACGGATGTTCCCAATAAGCCTAACTCACCAGCCTTATCCAATAAACTGACCATCACAGATGAATCTTTCGCAAAATCAATCTCATCCAAAATGGGATGCACCTCTGTGCGAATAAAATCCAGGCAAGTCTGACCAATCATTCGCTGCTCTTCCGTAAAATCCTCCGGAATAAATATTTCTTCAGGCAATAATGGGCGAATCAAAAACTCACCCCCTTTAAAGGCATTTAAACTACTCATGGCTTGGGATTTAATTTAGTTGATAAAGAATTAAATATAGTCTCTGATTCCGTTTCCAAAATATGGTTGATGGAACCAATTATTTCAAAAAAATCGGCAAGCTTTTCCTCACCTATTCGCTGATAAACCAGCTCATTAAACAGCAAAACCCCTTGACGTGCTTGATCACGTTTTTGCTTCCCTATATCCTTAACAATCCCCCCAAGATAGTCACTCACAATAACTACATATCGAACAATACCAGATTCGTCAAGGTATGGATAAATAAGAAAATCTTCTTCAGTAATGTTGTAGTCGGGTATTGTTGATTCTCCAGTAAGAACTGGCTTTTCTTCCTCTTGTACTTTGTACTCTTCCATGTTGTATTCTCCTTTAGTATTTTGATTAGTATCCTAATTAGTACCCTAACTCTTTTTTAAGTTCCCGCGCAAAGTCATTAAAGGTATCTAATACTACTTTACGAACGCTAGGGGTAAGTAATCCATTATTTTCAAGATATACTAATTGACGTTTTACATACTTACCTTTTAGATGATCAACAACACGCTCACTAATAGTATTTTCATGTTTTGGATGTACTATTACTTCCTCTACTGTAGTAGATACTTCAGCTTCAATTACTATAGGCGTTGCTATAGGTACCTGAACAAACTCTACACTAGATTGAACCTTCTTTCTTGGCTTCCTTACCTTGACTTGATCCATGGTATTCTCCATTATGTATAGTATTACGATCTACAAGAGTAAAATCAATACCTTCTAATGTAATTGGGTATTGAATTTTATATTGCATACTTGGAATGATATAAGGTGATATTACGTTAATAAACTTTTCTTTTGCTGGTATCGTAGAAATAAATACTTCTATACCATTAAATGCGGTAATTCTTGCATCTATATCAAATGCGCCCTTTAGCCAATCTACAAACAACTTATTCTCTTCTAAAGTAAATGATTGATTAGAAAACTTAAAAGCTCCAATTTTAGGGGTAGTATAATACCTGCGTGTACTACCCTTCTGTAGATATTTAACGAGTTTAGCAGATCCATCATCCATAAACCAGTATGCTAGTGTTCTACCATCTAATTCGTTAAGTAATGATTTATCTAAACCTTTTCTTTTTTCTTTATAGAGTAGATGATATGCAGTAGTGATATGTGGATGTTGATAAAGACTAACGTAGTAGTATGATCTCCCCGCGTTTTTACCATTTTTTGATTCTAGGAGCTGACAATTCATAGTAAATCCTAGATCTCGTAGTATTTTTTCTTTATGTTTAGCATATTCTTGTTGCTTTGCTGCATGCACAATACGCATGTGTGCGTTTTTTCTACCACTGCGTAAAGAAATATACCCATCGCCAAGAGCAAAGTCTACAAGTGTTTTTACTTCAGGAAGTAGCTTCATACTACTTCCTGATCACTACGTAGCGTATCGTTAAACACTTCGGTAAATTGATTAGCAATCGTACTCCAAGAAAATTTATCTTGTGATACTAGTGCATAACCTGACTCTGCTACAAAATCTCGATACATGGTATCATAGTACATTCTATCAAGACTTTGTACATAGTCATCAATATCTACCTGCGCGTGAATTGTATTTAGTCCTTTAGTAGTCACATATGGTATTGTAGATGGTTTAAGGTAATGTACTCCTCCTAGCGCCCATTCTGATAGTGCAGCGGTATTTACTACCATGTTTGCAGTTCTAGTAGCCATACTTTCCATTGAACACAGCCCCCAACCTTCTCCTCCAGAAGTAGATACTCGAACATTAGCTACGTTATACACTGCGTTCATTACATCAACAGGTACTCCACGATCTGGTGTAATAGCTGTTGATGTATAGATCATTCTGTCTTGAATACCAAAATACCATGCAAGTTGCGCAATATCGTAACCATCGTCAATTAGCGCCCCGTGATACCATAGCTTTACAGTATCTGGTTTATTTCTAGCCCATAATGCAAAACCATACATAGCAAGATCGATACGCTTTCGTTGACTGTTTCTATCCACTACTTGTACAATATAATCGTTTTGCAAAAAGTTAGGTACAAGTCCCCGCTCAATAATTTTTGCCCTTACTTCTTCTTTATCCATGGGGTAAAATTCTTTTGCATTAATACCGTGCGGAATGATAAAAATATCTTTTGTATATCCAGAAAATTGTAGTTCTTTAGCTCCAAACTCAGTATATGCAATACCTGTATCAAACTCATTTAAAGGCTCTACATAAACATTTTTAATATTTACTGCATCTACAGGAGTATAAAATACTAATTTTGCTGGGCAAGGAGTACTTTTAATAACACGAATATATTGACTAAGTACCCAAGGATCGTTAATAATACATATAATATCAGGTTTTAGTCTACCCAATAGAGCGGGTAATCTACCAAATCCATAATAGTCGCCACTATCTTGCGCTGATGGGTTGTATAGCTTAGCTTTTCCTTCAAGTAGAGGATAATGATCTCCTCGATAGTTAATAGCTAGTACTGAAATATCCCATGTAGTATACCAGTGTTCGATAAGACTATGTGCTACTTTTGCAAATCCTGTATCTACTGCCGCGTCACAAATAAGAAGTAGTTTCTTTTTTTCCATAAGTACTATCCTTTTTATTACATCCTATCTTATATTATCCTATTCTATTACCCCCTACTGTCAATCTCAATAACTGTATCTGCTACAATACTTTGTAAATAAAGATCATGGTACCCTGGAATATAGCCAATTGGATAGCCAATTCTTTGTGGCATAGCAAGTTTTTTCTTAAAGAAGTCATCAAGTGCGGTCTTATCTGCTTCTAGTAACTTTGCTAAACTTCTTTCCTTACTAAGGTTAGTAAATCGAATATCTTCAGTAGACCATGATACCAATTCATCAGAGGAGCTTGAAACTTGTGCTTTTCGTAGTAAATAAGTTGCAGCAAGTACAATTGGTGCTTCATCTACTGAAATAACAATTGGCGGCGGGGGTGCAGTGTAATCCAAATATGGATTACGAAATACATCCCCCGCTGTAAGACCTGAAGGTATATATGCTTGCCCATCAGCAGTATTTGCTAATACATACCCCGCTGGTACATTTGGTGGTTGTGGATTTACTACAATAGAAGTTTCGTATATTTGATATTTAGAACTCCATTTTTTTTGTAGTAACCTTACACCATTTACTGTAGCAGTACGTATAATTGTATCACTAAATACTGTACCTGTCAAGTCGCCAAAGTTTAAGCGTACCTGTGGGAGTAAGTAATCTACATTAATTGGATTACTGTAGTATGTTACTGTTGTTGTCATTATTATTATTTCCCCGCGCAATGTTGAGAGCTGTTTCTAGTTCATTTGCTGCGGTGATAAGAGCAGCAAGCTGTTTTTCAGCTTGCTGCTTTAGCTCATCTGCTTCTTTACGTAATGCAGTAACGCGATCTGCTAAATATGTTGTAAGATCCATAAAATTATCCTTTTGCAATTATACTAACTATTTGTTCCTGGAGGAGGAGGAGGAGAAACTTCGCTTTGTGGTAGCAAAGCCCATGCTTGCTGTGCGAGTTCTAAATAAAACGGCTCGTCGCCGAGAACCTCTACCGCCTGTGGATCGTTGGGCGATAACACACATCGCCAATACGTTTGTGAGATGACAATGCCGTTACGACTAACCTCTGTGGTTTTGCGAACGCTAATGTAACCGTCTGCGCGAATATCGAATTGTGAAATGAAAACACGTTCTGTAAACATTTATACCCCCTTATACTATGCTGCGCTTAGGTAACTAATAACACCATATAATAAATTACTATAACTAGTTGTACGTAAATCTGATACTTGCAGTAATGATGTTGCTCCATCTGGTGAATCTCTGTAATAGAGATACGCTCTTGTATCAGATAAGTTTGCTACTATCGAACTAGGAAAATTTACACCAAAATTGATAGTTACTCCTATACTACCACTACAATAAAAAGTTGTAATGTTTGCAGTAGCAAACGGTAAACCTCCTATCATGGCGTAATTTGATAACGTACCAGGAGTTATTGCGTGAGTCTGAATTACAAACCATGCTGTGACATGAGATCCTATTTTTACATACCTGCCCACGCGGTCGCCGTATGTAACAGATGGTAAGTTACCTGATTCTGTTGTGTATGATGGATCCCACTTGCCCTCCTCGTAGTCGTCGAGCGTGTTTGCGTTACTACTTGCAACTTGTTGGGGCGGGAATGTAATACCTACCCCGCTTGTAGTTACATTACCAATAAACGTAGTAACAGTACCGTCGTCTGCGATCATTTTTAATAGCGGAGTATTACTACTGAGTGTATTATTATACACCGTACTATTGTCAACAAATAACCTTACCGATCCTGATGATGGTGTCGCCGGATTAGATGCCTGCTCCACAAACCTTGCGCTACTAATACTAGCAGCGTTGATATTTACTGTCATATTATTTTTACTCCTAATCTCCAATAAGTCCATGAGCTCTAAGATCTGCTATAAGTGCCCGCACGTTTTGTGCGAGTGCGTTGAACTCTGCTGCTGTAGGTGCTGCTGCTACATTTGGCGCAATGACGTTCCGCGTCAGTATACCACCAGGTACAGCCCATGTACCTATACGAGCGCCTACAACTTTGATGTTGTTTATTCTGAACTCAAAACCAGCAGATAACCTTAAATTTCCTCTTATTAAAGCATTTCCATTTACATCTAGTCTTTCAGCTGGAGTAGTAATCATGTTCAATCCTACATTACCACCAATAAAATAAGTATTAGCACCGCCTATAAATATATCATTTCCTCCAAATATACGTAGATTAGGGAATAATGAATTATCTATAGATATGGTTGCTCCTATTTCGCTACTTGAATCTAGGAATCTTAAATAAGCCCCAGTAGTTGTGTTACTAGAACCAGTGATTTCAATACCATTTCGATTCAACCTTACTGCACCCTCACCTGCTCGCAACTCCCCATCATTGGTAGTGGTTACTTCTACCTGTACTTCATCACTACTATTGTACGTCTTCAATCCAGTACTATTCAGCACCACTCTTGCACCACTAGCACCTGTTTGAATCGTAGCACCAGTTACCGTTCCAGCAGTAATACTCCCTAAATTAGCACTAATAGCTGCTAGTTGAGTAACATTCATACGATCAGCGGTAATGGTACCAACTGCTATTTGATCAGCGGTAATAGTATTTGCCGAGATATTTCTTGCAGTGATTGATCCTGTATTGATCCATTCACCACTAATATAGGTAGCGCCCGCAGTAGCTTGTATATTTAAAGCTACTGCCCCAGGTTCTACTGTGGCTACTAATACTGAGCTACTTGTTGTTGGGGGAGTAGTTACTGCGCTTAGTGTAGTACCTCCAGCAGTCCAAGTTAGGTAAGTACGTTGTGTAACGCTAGCAGTTCCATTGGTAATACTATAGCTATTTCCATCAGCAGTGAATAATACTAAATTATACCAAGAAACTGTAGTATTTACCGTAGTATCAGTAATATATCTATTATCATTATCAAGCAATACGTTAGTACCATCAGTAAGAAGTATTCCAGGTACAATAAGCCCTGTTTGTCCTGTTATTCGTTGACCTATAGTAGAGGCATTACCACCAGTTACTGTAACTGCGCCTGATATTTCAGCCCCTGTAGCATATAATTTACCTAATTTGTCTACTTTAAATGGAGCTGATGTGGGGCTAGTATTACCAGCATAAATACGCCATGTTATATCAGATCCATTGAGTACTGCTACATCAGTTCCTGTACCTGCGGTAATAGTAGTGGTTGATGATATTTCATTACCAGTAAGTGTACCAACTGCTATTTTACCTGCCTCAATAGTCCTACCCGCAATGTTAATACCAACAATACTTTCTGCCTGAATATCATCAGACTGTACAAGCCTTCTTGGATAAAACTCGTTAATTGTATAGTTTGATCCAGTATTGCGATGATAGATTCGTATATACCGCGCCTCTATAATACTTGGTAAATCCCAACGTGTAGTTAGAGTATACGTATTTACGTTTAATGCAGCACCTTGTGCAACAGTTTCATTAGCTACTGATGAAATGGTAATAGTTGTTTTTAAAGGATCTACTGGCCCCGCCCACCATTGCCATGTAGTAGCATCACTACTTGTTGCAAAATAAATACTAGTACCTGATGTTGGACTAAATAAACCTGCGGTAATTGTTTTATATCGATCAAGTAGCGGTCTTTCAAACTGAGTCCATTTCCAAGATCCAGCAGTATAGGTTACTCCTCCAGATGCTTTGTCATCATCTTTTAGTACATTCAGTGTTGTTTTTGTGTTTCCCACACTGTCTGTATATATAGCCGCCGACCGCAGTTCTTCAAGCGTAAGTACATCAGGAGTAACAGTAGAACTATCAAGAGTACTGCTTGATCTACCAAATATATCTTCTGCTGACACTCGCACAAGATACGTACCAGATTCATCAATTTCTAATCGAGCAATGCTCGTTTGTGAAAATATCGTAGCAAAATCAGATCCATCTTTACGGAATAAAAATCGATATCTACGATGTGTTGGACGTAGTACATGCGCAGTGATATTTGCTACAAGTACATCAAAGTACGAAGTTAGTGTTACTGAAGTAGGAGTATTTGGTAAAGGACTAGTAATAGTAGCAGGAGTAGTCTCTGCCGTCATCTCAAACGCATTATATGCAATAATATAGTAATCTAGTGTTGGATCTGGATTATTACTATGCTCTACCGCATTTTGCGCTAAAGTATAGGTATAACTGTTCACAAAACCAAGATCACGAGAAACATTGTCGATAACTAATCTATACCCTGTTACATCAGTAGCTAAATCCCAAGTAAAACTACAATCAGGATTAGTAAAATCTGTTGTTAATCCTGTTGGTGTGCTTGGGGGATTTAAAGAAGTAGATCCTGTTTGAGCAGGTGACTGTTGATTATAAATATCAACTGCTACAAGAGACCAAGATACAGAAGAAGTAGCAGTAGTTGTTAACTCTTTGCCATTACTATCTAGTAGTATGTTTGTACCATCGGTAATTTTTTGGGCATTAACTACCCCGCCATGATCTATTCTGTTTTGAGCTAATGTATACTCAAAAGTAAGTGTAAATATCCTTCTTGTAATACCATCAATCGTAAGTAAATATGCTACTGCGTTTGGTACTGCTGACCAATTCCAGTAAATTGACCCCGTTACCCCATTTACAGTAGGAGTAGCATTAGGAGTGACACTAGGAGCCGCAAGAGCGGTTGTAACGTCTACTGCGGTACTGTACACCGTACCAGAAGCAGACCAGTTTCTTGAATCAAGAGTGATATGTAAACTTGGATCTCCTACACTACTATCTTCTAGGTTTTGTGCATAGGTATATACATATTGCCCGTTTGTACTTAATGCGGTTCGGTATAGAATAGTTTTTGATGCACTATTATATATTCTTACCCGCACATCACGAAATTGAGCATTTGTAGGATTAGTCCATGTAATAGTAAGATCACCAGTAATAGGATTCCAGTTAGTAGCTACACTAGTAACAGGATCAGGAGGAGTAGTATCATCAGCAGTAGTTACTTGTACTGTGTCTGTCCACGCGCTAGTAGCATTTCGATATACTGATCGTACTCGTATACGATACGCTGTATTTAATCCTAGTGAAAGGGTAGCAGCTAAGTTATAAGACTGTACTCGTTGTGGATTGCTAAATGTTTTAGTAGCATTATTCCACTCACTACTTCTACCATATTCAATATCGTAGTAACTTGGTACTACTCCGCCCAAAGGTGCTCTCCAAGTAACATTTACATACGCCTCAGGTTTTACTGGCGAGCGTACAACTCCAGAAGCTGTAGCAGTAAGGTTTGATGGTGCTGCTACTTCTCCTGTAGGCGGGGGAGCTATAGTGAATGCCTGTGTTTGTATTGTTCCCCCGCCTATTATGTCTGGCTTGGTATCAATGATACGAAGCGTATCTTTCTTTGATCTAGGCATAATTTTTATTTATTGTAGAAACTCAGCAGCATAAAGTACTGAGCCTCGTAAAAAATACTCTGTTCCAGGAAATAAACCTTCAAATTGGTTAAGATAAAAAGCCTTTGTTTCAAGATCATTACCTATAAGCGAATGTTCATACGTGTTGCTTATATCCAACTCTTCTTGATCTCCTTCTATAGGGGCATATGTTGTTGCTCCGTATCCTAGTTTGATGTTTCTTCCTCTTACTAATAGTACATCCCCCGCCCGCACTTGTCTATGCTGTATTTCTTCTTCCCAATAGTCATCTTGAAAGTCATCAACTACAAACTTGCTACGAAACATTTGTGCTCTATTCCATACTATAGGATTATTAGTAATTGTTGTTTCAATAGCATTTGCTGTATTGATAAGAGTATTAAGATTAGAGATAAGTGTAGTGTACGGTATATTTGTGTTTTCAGTAAATGTTGGTAGTGTTGTAAGAGCTGGTTCTGACGCTTTGTATAGCTCTACACCATTGATAATAACCCGATGACCTCGTGTTGATCCTGTTACAAATCCAAGTACCTGTTCTATGTTCACAAGATATTGCGTGTTTGCGCTTGTAGAAAACGTAGATAATGGTAATTCTATCAAACCTGTGGTTGGTGTAGGGGTATCACTAACGGCAGTGTATGTTTGCGATATTCCATTAATAGTAATTCTAAATTGTGTATTGCTATTAAATGCAGTATACGTCATGTAAATACGTATATGTGTAGCATTACCAGTGTTAATGTTAGTAAGATAAATACTCTGTGTCCAAGTCTCATCAGCCCTTCCACCATAAAATAATCTATTTTTATAGCAAACTTGAGGAAGTCTTGGCACAAGATTCATTCGCTGAATAAGCCAATCTGTTTTATTAGAAAGATCATTAAGTTTACTAACACTTAGCTGAACTGTACCAGGTGTGCTAAATGCTGTGAGTGATGGATTAGTAATTCCTACTGTAATGGTATCCAGTGGCCCTACATACGCTTCATATATCTCGATATTTCCTGTAAGGTCGTTAGGATCATTTGTATTACCTGCGTCGTAAGTTACCACCATATACACATCAACAAGCCATCCGTCAGTATAACCAGAAAGATACGTAGCTAAATTGATGTTTATTGTCTGTACACCAGCAGCTACAGCAGTAAGTATTCCTTGGGTATATACATTAACATCAGTAGTATTGTTAATAGTAAACCATATTTGTAACTGATTAGCATTAGTCATATTACCGGCAGTAAGTACTTGTAGTTTGAACGTTGCAGTAGTCATTCCTACTCGATACTGAAACCCCCCGCGAAAAATCCAGTTACCTGTTTTCCAACTTTGATCAGTTCCTGAAACATACCTACCATTTGTGGTGTTAAATGGTAGTATTTCAGGATACCTCCTACTCTCACTTTCTGCAAGCGTAAGGTTACTGCTTATAATGTTAAGATCAGTAGATGCAAGAAACGTATTTGCATAAAATGTGGGGCTATCTCGATATGATTGTACTGGCATATACACTCCTTATCTATATACTTCTTAAAATGCTAATTTTTTACTTGTTGCTGAGTTGTACGTAGTGTCTACTACATAAAAATCAGTAGGATTAAGAAGTGTAGTAATAGGTACAAAATCTATATCCATAGAAGTACCAGTATTATTATGAGATATACGTATAATTTTATAAATACTTGTATCTTGTATCCAAGTTCCACTAAACGCTGAGTAAACAACATTATCACTATTGTCTATTTGTACTAGCTCTCCTACAAATCGATCAGGATCATAGATTACCCCTTGTAGCGTTATTGTGGGGGCTAGAGTATTAAACATTGCATATACCATCTTAGCAAGACGTAATGCATGATCTCTTGTTTGAATATACGGATTATCTTCTATTGTTTGTACTGGTGTAGATGATCCTACTTCTATTTCTCCTTCTTCTTCTACTGCTATAGGTCTCCCGCGCAATGTAATGCCGGTAATCATAGCTGCTGCACCAGTACTATTTGTTATTGATAATGTTACTTGTGCTCCACCTATAGCAGTAGCATTTACTGTAAGTGAAATAAGTTTATTTGAATTAGCACTTGATATAAGAGGAGTAGCATTAACTGCTGAACTGTTTATAGTTTCATACTCAAATACCGGTAATTCAACATTACAAATAAATGTTCTAGTTTCTCCATTTTTAATAAGATATGGAGTCTTATCGGTGTATACTTCTTGGCTTGGTTGTAGTCTACGAGTAGCAAACTTAGCAGTAACTTTACCAGCTTGGTTTTCTACTGACAATCTTTTTGAGAATGATTGATAGGTGTCTGTAGTAAAGTTATAGTATGATCCATAGCCTGTAGTATCAGCAAAGTTAAGCGGATCAATAAAGCGTACTACTGATTGTGCTGTTCCTGATAGTACGTCTGCGTATTCATATATCTGTCCCCCCGCACTGCGAGCAAGCAGGAATATCTCATCTACAAGGTTTTCATTTGCAAGCCAAAGCCAGTCAGGATTGATAGTACTTTGGTCACATTGATACCAAAACTTTGCAGCAGATACATATGTAGCATTACTGCTTTGTTCCCAAGGTCTACCGCCAGCTTGCCAAAAAATATAATTTAGCAAACCAGCATTGTATCCACCAACGGCAGGATCTTCAGCGCTTGCTGCTGTAGTTTTTGTAGCGATAGGCTTTCCATAGTAAACAGGAGTAGATAGCTTTATGTTACGTAAATACTCCATCATGCCTGATATGTCGTAAGTTAGCTCTTCTCCATTTATTGAGTAAGAGCTAATAACTCCTACAAATATAGGCTTATACGCGCTCGTCTCAAACGCTTGGTAGATACGAACACGCTTGTTTATCCATAGAGCATGATCATACCCATTACCAACGCTAGGATGAATAACAAACCTACGAAAAACTGTTACCGAGGCTGAAGGTTCTACGTATGATCCAAAGGATAGTCCATTTTGTATATTACCATTACTAATCATACTACCTGAAAGCTCTACTACATGATCATCTGGTACTTGGTAAAATACTCCATTCCATTCCATCTCTACTCTATATTTTGGTTGATTAAAACTTCTTGTTATTTGTGCTCTTGTTGGTAGTGTCATATGCTGCCTTTGCTATACTTGTTCTAGTGTAAGAGATACATCATAATAAAATATACCCCCGCTAGAAATACTATCAGCATTAAGTGAATGACTATACCCACCAGGAGGTACTAGCACAGTGTAAGAAGTACCAGCCTCATCTACAAAAGTAAATGAGGCTGTTAGTACTCCAATTGCAGTAATAGCCGACAACGATGTTTCTCTTAACTTATTCCAAGTAAGAGTCCAAGTGTTTTTATTTGCTCGGTGATAATAGTATGCAGTTCCATTAGCAGCTCTTCTAAAATCGCCTATTTTATTTACACCGCGCTCAATGCTTGTTGGAAAGAAATTAGTACCATTTAATGTAATATATGTATTCATTCTATTTATCCTTTATCTACTTGCTAATGAAGTTCCGCGTAGTTGTTGTATACTTCTATCCATAGTACCAATAGAGCTGATAAGTTCATCAGCATTACCTGCTGTCGCAGAATATTGAACACCTAACCCTTGAGCGTCGAAGAGTTGTATATTTACATTCTGGCTCAAGCCACTCAGCTTGAGATTAACCGTACTATTTTCAGCCAGCGTAAATTGATAATAGTCACTATCATCTCTCGTCAACCCATTAAAATCACCCAAAAAGTCATTAGCAATTATCGGGGTAGCACTCAATACACCAAGATCTTTGGCTTGCTCAAAACTATCCCCTGCATTATCAACAGGAATTGCACCCAAAGAGATAGCACTAGCTTCAAATTTATAATTCGTTCCCTCCCCACCATGCAGAACAAAAACAAACCAAGTACCAGGGCGTAGATTTCGGGTAATATTCTCATCAGCACTACCTGTATTAGCTGAAATTTGAATCACTGCCCCGCCCAGACTTTCAGCCTGATGTAAATATAAAGTCGCATCTTGACTTAATCCACTCAGTTTGAGATTGACTGTACTATTTTCAGTTAAAGTGAATTGATAGTAGTCCGTATCATCCGTAGCCAACCCATTGAAGTTACCAACAAAGTCATTAGCGACGGTTACTGTTGAACCCAGCGTACCGAGATTTTTGGCTTTATCAATAGTATTTCCAGCATTATCCACAGGAATCAGTCCCAAAGCGATCGCACTAGTTTCGATCTTGTAATTTGTCCCAGTTCTGGATAATATTTTCATCAACATTCCCCCCAACAGCAGATTGTGCAACAACCTGGCTTCCATCAGCATTAAGCCAAAACAAGTCCACATTCTGACTCAATCCACTTAGTTTGATATTCAGCTTGCTATTTTCGGCTATCTTAAACTTGTAGTAACCAAGAGAATCGGTATTTGAGATGGTGTCTTCAGAAATTTTGATGCTGGCATCTACAGTTCCAAGATCAAAGGCAGTTGCGATCGAATTTCCAGCTTGCTTAGGCATAAATTTATGTATTAAACGAAGAAGATTTTAATGATGGATAGTGGTAAATGTATAAATTTTTTTAATCTTTGATAGCCTTTAGGAATAAAGCGATCACTGTCAGAGTCATCAAACTCAATCCCGATCTCCATGCGATCGCCCAAAGCATTGGCAACCAAGAGACGAGAGTAGCGATCGCGCCAAAAATTAAGGCGATCGGGAAAGAGATAAATATGCCCAAAATGAATAACGCGAAGAGATTTAGCAAAAAGGTAACAAGTTTAAGCATGAGATAACTCCCAATATTTCACTAACCAAGTTTTACTGAATAATTCAAGGCAGAATACTCAAACCGCGATAACCATACGAACAATGAACTAGTCTATAACTTTGATTTGTAATCAGATATTACCTATTAACTTTGAAATTAGTATATCAAATTTGCAAACTATGTCAAGCATAAACTCAACCCATGCTAAAATCTAGAGGGGATAACAAAAATATCGAGATCATTGAAAATGAAAATTGACTAAAAGTCAAACCTGTAACGATTTACATATTTATTCAGCCGATAATTAACAACGTTATTCGTAACGTGAGACCGTGAGCAAACAAAATAACGACAAAACAATTTCCGCCCTAGAAGAAGACCTATTGACACCCCTATTGAATAAACGCAGCCTGTATGGGCTTCAATTTGTGGAAGCTTTTAGACAAGCAAGCGGTGGCAAACGTGAACTGGGGCTAGGTAGCCTATACCCAACATTGGCAAGACTGGAAAAAGAAGGACTCGTAAACTGGCATTGGGGAGACGAACTTATTGGGGCAAGAAGAAAATACTACGAAATAACTGCTTATGGGGAGAAAGCACTCAAAGAAAGAACTGAATTTCGGGAAAATCTACGCAACTATTCTGGTTCGACTAAATCCGAAACTTTAGATGTTGAGGCTCAATCGGTTGAAAAAGACAATAAATCTGGACAACCAGCATTTTCTCAAAAATAGACCAATAAAACACTAAAATAGTCAGCATTCACCTATTACTCTTGCGCGGAGCAATTATGAAAGTTTGGCAACAAAAGGTTATTGATCAAACAATTAACATCCTCACCTTGCCATTGCCAGAAGACTATCGCACTTATATCAGAGACTATCGCGATCAATTAAGAACCGAAGGATATACCAATTTTGAAATTTCCATCTTGCTTCTCAAAGACATTAAAGGCTTTTGGTATGGATTGATTCAAGAATCTATTCCCGACCTTTTAAAAGATCTGTTTCAGAGAATTGACCCAAACTATTGGACTTACAGAATTTATAAACCCTATGGCTATGAAGCGATAGAGAAGATAAAAAATGAGTTCCAAGAAGATTTTTATAAAATTAATCTTCGATCAATGCAAATCTCATCAATTGCCTTGATCGTTTTCCATATCGCTCTAGCGGTTTTAGATATCTGGTGCTTACCAGAAACTCGAAATACAGCTTGGATAATTAAGCTATTTGTTCTCACGATTCTATCAATATCAGCATTTCTAACC
>OGVU01000027.1_pt1 | contig 17362 bp, 27 predicted proteins | sample 1575861 | NCBI WGS metagenome assembly OGVU01 (sample SAMN07581532, study PRJEB24739) | freshwater metagenome | place: Singapore | collected 2015-01 | reverse complement strand
GTTTCCCAGTCACGATAATTCGGGGGCTTGTTCAACTTAGACCAGTTCGAGGAGGATGCAGACTACGCCGTCTTCGACGACCTGGCAGGAGGGATGGACGACCTTAAAATCTTTTATAAAGATATAAATATTGATACAGATAAACTTTCTTCATATTTGCAATCATTGTACGAAACAATGAAGATTGTGTTTCGTGTTTCTGAAGACGATACGTTTTTAGAGTCTAATAGTCTTTCAACAATTAAGTGGAGAGAATACAATGTCTTTCAATTCAACAATGTACAGATATACGATTTGCTTGTTGCAGTAAGACAACTTGCAGGAGAAGTTTTTGATCACTATGGTATCGACCCATCGCAAGAGCGATACATGATCCAAGGTTGGTTCAACATCAACTACAATACTTCTGGAAAACTTGACTGGCATAGACATGTTTCTGATGATCAAGACACATCAAAGATGTTTCATGGATACTATGGCGTAAGAACAGATAATTCAAGCACGTTTTATAAAACTGATAGTGGCATACTTGAGAACAAGAATAAAAGTAATAGACTTATTCTTGCTAACTCAAAATATCCACACGCAATGGGTGACTGGGATTGGGATGGTCCTAGGATTAGCATTGCTTATGATCTACTTCCGCTATCTGTAGTTCTAGAACAAGATCTTGACCACCAGCACTGGGTTCCACTAATATACTGAAAGGTAAAAATGATTAAGTCAAATGTAGATTTAGCGTTGTGTTTTGACGATATTCTTCTTGTCCCACAGAGAAGTTCTGTTCCGTCACGCCATAGCGTAAGAACGTCTATGATAATTGGACGAGACAAGAGGGCAATCCAACTTGACCTTCCTGTTATTGCTGCCCCCATGGACACAGTATGCGATGCCGAAATGTGTATCGTAATGTCAAGAATGGGAGGCCTTGGCATTCTTCACAGATATATGCCATACAGCGAGCAGGTAAGTAAGGCAGAGAGTCTTGTAAGAAGCGACATTGCGTTTGGCGTGGCAATTGCGTCCAATAACGGCTTTATGGAGCAAGCACAGCGCCTTTATGATGTTGGTGTTCGTATGCTTCTTGTTGATACTGCTAATGGTCACGGTAATTATGCCGTTGATGCAGTCAAGAGATTGAGGGAAAAGTTTGATGATTTACATATTATGGCTGGTAATGTTGCTACTGCTGACGGCTTTGCTCGCCTCTCCGCAGCGGGTGCGGATTCGGTACGGGTGGGTGTGGGCGGCGGCAGCGCTTGTACTACTCGTATTGTCTCTGGACACGGAGTACCTACGCTAGCATCAATTATTGATTGTGATAAGTGGCTAGAAGAGTTTGGTTCTAAGGGCATCGACACATGCTCCATTGTTGCAGATGGTGGAATTCGAAATAGTGGAGACATGATTAAGGCCTTTGCAGCAGGAGCACACGCCGTCATGGTTGGATCAATGCTAGCGGGAACAGATGAATCTCCAGGAAATGTTTTTATCAATGAGCAGGGCCAGCATGTTAAAGCATTCCGTGGTATGGCCTCCAGAGAGGCACAGAAGGATGCTACAGGCTCCGTAAGCGTTGCTGAGGGGATTAGCACCACCCTGCCATATAAGGGTTCTGTAAAGAACATTCTGGAGGAAATTCGCGGTGGCCTAGGAAGTGGCTGTTCTTATTCTGGAGTTCATAATCTAGAAGAATTGTCGTCATTTGCAAGGTATGTTCGTGTAACTCAAGCATCATTGGGTGAATCAAGGCCTCATGCACTTTAGGAGATATTATGGCTAGCGGAATTCATTGTGATGGTCCTGCTTGTACTAACTGGACAAAGGTTGATTTAGCATCAAAATCAGGATTTATTACGGTATTTGATGGAATCTATCCGTCATATGCTGAATTTGTTGCACACTTCTGTTCTTGGGACTGTCTAAATAAGTATGCAGATTTTAAGGAATCAATTACTTAATCTGTTAACCTTCATATGTTATAGTGCATTTATGCAATACATTAACAGGAGGTTAAAATGAAAGAACTAACTGGTAAATGGAAGATGAAAAAAGACGGCACTTGGGCCATTAAGTATAAAAAGCGCAAGGTAAAGCCTCTTTCTATACTTGACACCATCAAAGAATCAGCGTAAAATATAGCCAACGACAAAGATTGGAAAAAAAATGTCTGATTGGATGCCCCTTAATCGTAAGGGTACGCCAAAAACAAGTTCTGTTGTGATGGACAATATCACTCAGACTCTAATTACACCATTTGACTATGAATCGGACGGGACAGAAAGTTTTTATCCTTTTGAGATCCCTGAGGGTCTTCCCAAGGATTGGGGGATTGGTGTAATTGTTGGTGCTAGTGGCACGGGCAAGTCTACCTTGTTGCAAGAATTCGGTACTTCTCAGCAAGTGCATTGGGAAAGCAACATGTCTATTGCCTCGCATTTTGATAGCGCAGAAGAGGCTAGCGAACTTCTTGCAGCAGCAGGACTAATGAGTGTTCCTGAGTGGGTGAAGCCTTATAGCGTTCTTAGTAATGGTCAGCAATTTAGGGCTAATTTAGCAAGGAGCATTAAGACTGGTGCTGTCATTGATGAGTTTACTAGCGTGGTTGATCGTAATGTGGCTAGGGCTGCATCTACGGCAATGTCTAGATACGTCAGAAAGAATAATGTTCGTAACATTGTTCTGGCTACTGTGCATCGTGACATTCTTGAATTTATCGAGCCTGATTGGGTTATAGATACTGATAAGGGTGCATGGACTATCGGGAGGTGGCAAAGGCGACCTCAACTGGATCTCACAATTTATCCGTGCGACTACTCCCTTTGGGGCTACTTCGCTCCATACCACTACCTCACAGGAAACATCAACCGATCAGCACATTGTTATGTTGGGGTCTGGGAAGGACAATTAGTTGCATTCAATTCAGCAATTACTGCGCCAAACGGTAACTACAAAAATGCTTATAGGGGTCATCGCCTTGTCGTCCATCCTGACTATCAAGGGTTTGGTTTCGGACCAAAGATCAGCGAGGCGGTAGCACAGCATTATGTGGACAATGGTAAGCGTTACTTTGCTAAGACAGCCCATCCCAGATTGGGCGGGTACAGGGATAGCAGCCCTCTGTGGAAGCCTACTAGCAAAAATCACATGAAGCGTAAGGATGGCGCAGGAAATACGAGATGGGAAATCAATCCAGATCGCTGGACATTTTCTCATGAATATATTGGACGGGTATAATAGTTACATGAAACTAAATCGTTTCAACTATCCCACCATGGAGCCATTCGTGACTCACATGAGACTAATATACGAGGACAATATGAGAAAAGAAACTGAATCATTTTGGAGAGAAAGAATCTCTAAGGAAATTCTGTGGGCATGTGAGCATAGCATTGATCCGTGCAACGACTGCACAGAACTCTCGTATTTTATTAGAAATGGGTTGAGATATGCGTCTTGACAACATAGAAATTTTCTGTCACAATTAGTCAAATAACAGTCTATCGTTAGGAATACTTATGAAGAGATTTTTTATTGCCGCTTTGCTGGCTGCATTTTTGATGCCTACTGGTACAGCAAATGCTGATGATCCAATTCCAGCACTAATCAGTGTGTCTCCTACATCTGGAGATATTGATGGAGGCAATACTGTTACGCTCACAGGGGCAAATTTTGTTGAGTCAACTGTGATTCGTGTAGACGGAGTTACGGTTTCAGATACCCTTGTATCATCTACAGAAATTACAATCGTTATGCCTGCCCACCCTGCTGGCAGAGTAAGCATTGCTGCCTTTGCTGGAATGTCTGGTGCAGTCCTTCCTAATGCATATGAATACATTGATATTCCTGATCCTACACCATCTCCTACGCCAACTCCCACACCCACACCAACTCCCACACCTACGGATTCTGCTACCCCCACGCCTACACCAATATCTACCCCTTCGCCTACTCTAACCCCTGCACCAAGCCCTCCCGCATCTTCTGGTGGATCGTCTGGTGGCTCTAGTGTAGTTTTTGTTGAGGTAAGTCCAACCGCCTCTGCTCCTGAGCCCACTATCAATCCTGTAGAAATTAATGTTGTTGACGACAACCCCTCCTATCCTGTATATCGTTACACCAACAATGTGACAGTATTTACAGGAGATGGCGTTATGAATGTTAGTGCAACCAACCTCTTTACTAAGAGAATGAGATTTACCCTTCAAAAGAAGATTAACGATTCGTGGTCAACCATTGACGTTGCGTATAGAAATCAACTTGGAGAACTTATGTTTTACGGTATATCCTTGTCAAACGGATCATATCGAATTGTAAATGCTGGTAAGCCAATTAGGTGGTTTAGGATCAACAATGTCATACTGTAGATTCATTGAGGCAGATGCATACATTTATGATGATGTATACCATGGACTGTACTGCATGGCATGTTCTCTTATGCCACTTAAAACTGAGTACAGCACATTCTTTGAGCAGGATTTAACTATTCACGAGTCATTTTCAGCAGGATATGATTATAACAAGATGCTTGCTCATGTTGCAGAGCATCGTGCAGCAGGAGATTATATCCCTGAAGATGTTGATGAGCGTTTAATTTTTGAGCGTGACTGTAAACATGAGTTCAATTCTGAAGGAATTTGTAAACATTGTTGGTGGAGAGAAGATAATGACAAGCGTTGATGAACTATTTGCAGAGTTAGAGAGAAGAAGGAATCGTGAAAACTCTATCCTTGCAAAAATAGAGTATTCGTATTGGGCAGTAAGACGTTGGATAAAGGCTGTCTATCGCTCCCCATACCGCCTAAAGTGGTGGTATCAGCGAGCACGCTATGGATATTCAGATCGTGATACATGGAGTGGGGACTATTACATTGCTGGCATCATTGCTGGGGTAATGGAAAGAATAGTTAATCATGGTCATGGTGTGTCTCAGTTCTATGCATATGGAGATTGGGACACTCCTGTTGACGTAATGGTAGAGCGTCGTGATGAAGAATGGAATAAGTACATTGCAATTTTCCGCGAGTATTCTAAGAATGGTCCAGCCATTAATCAAGAATGGAAGGACGATTTTGGCGGGGTACTGGATTCTGACATGAAGGACGCGCTACTATGGCTATCAGAGCATTTTAGTGAGTTGTGGGACTAGTCATGGCCCCTAGAACAACCCCAATAAATCAAAGATTTTGGGACAAAATAAATAAAACTGATTCTTGTTGGATATGGTCTGCCTCCACAACTCGTGGATATGGGAGGCTAATGATAAAGAAAAATGTGACAATTGCGGCACATAGGTATTCTGCAATGCTACATTTTGGAATGTTTGACAGCAGACTTTTAGTTCTTCATAAGTGCGATAATCCTGCTTGTGTAAATCCAGAGCACCTACTTCTTGGTACTGAAAAAGATAATATGGTTGATATGGTTAGTAAAGGAAGAAGTTTTGGACAGAAGAAAACGCACTGCAAACATGGTCACGAATACACGAAAAACAATACTATTATGCATCGTGGCAGCAGAGAATGTAGAACATGCATTAGCGTAAGAAAAAAGAGGGATTATCAAAAGAAAAAGTCCTTGACAAATATTGATAAGGCCGCTACAATTATGGAAGAAGATTAAATCCTCACTATACCAGTGAGGTATTCAAATAAATGAGGAATTCATGATTAGAGTAAGAGTTGATCTCGTACCGTTTGGTAATGAGGATGAGGCCAAGGAGATTGGTCAACTTGTTCTTGCCAATAGCGGTAGCGGTAATGTATTTACAGGAAACTATGTGTTTGTTTATGCAGACAATAGCGGTGAAGAGCACGCTGGTTCTGTCAAGGACTTCCCTCGAAAGCAGGGTATTTGGAAGTTGATTGCAGAATGCCTTAATAGTAATCTAGAGCCACATGATGAATACTTGGTAGATAAACTTTGGGAAAGGATTAATAATGACTGACCACCTGCCTGAGTGCTACGACGCACTGATCCCCGATTTCCACAACGAGCGCTGGGTTTGCATCTGTTCTGCGCTCCGTGCCTGCGAGCAGCGGGTGCGAGGGGAAAAATTCACCGTCACTCATTACGCCAGCATGGCAGGAGACAAGCATTTTTATCGAGTCGGCTATGCCGCTGGACTAGATGCAGCACTGGAAGCGGTGGAACGCTGCCGCACCGACCTTCGCGGGTACTTGGACAAGACCGATGCCCTCGCCACTATCGACGCTCTAAGACAAGGAGAACAATGACGATATATGTAAAGAAGCCTATTCCAGTAGAGGCTATTCAGTTTACTGGAGACAACATTGAAGAGATTTGGGATGCTTTTTCTGCCGCCGATATTTACGGTCCAGTTGAGGACGATCCTAATGCATACATCCTTACGCTAGAAGGCAGGATGCGTTGCAATATTGGAGACTACATTATTCGTGGGGTCAGAGGCGAACTATATTCGTGCAAGCAGGATATCTTTGAAGAGACATATGAGGAATTGCTTTCATTAGCCGACCTGGTTGACTGTGACAATTAGTCCAGGGATTTCAGGTCTGCCACCAGTAGCAGCTCGAGAGTCAATCTTGAATGTGTTGGTAGCGTCAACCCACCAATAAAGTTGGACATAATCATTAGCTTCAACATCCACGAACCAGTTCCAAGCGACAACTGAGGCAGTGTTTTGACCTCCGCCAATTGTAACGGCAGTGTTGCTGTGAGCTACTGGCTCGCCGTTTTGCTCCAACCAGATTTCGGCTGAGTGAGTTCCACCTGTTAGCTTGACAAGTTGAGCTGAGAATTGGATGTCATACTTCCCTTTCTCACGAAAGCTAATTGTTCCGCCCTCGCCAATTTCAACGTGCTTGGCAAAGTTAGTGTGATTCAGTGGCATTGGAGAGGTTTCAGTCCAAGTCTGGTCTGAGCCTCTGAACTCGAAACTGCCATAGTTAGGATCAAAGCAACCCAGGATTCTGACCTTGTTGACCTGAGGTGTCACAACAACCCTAGTCATTTTACGATTTCCTGATTGACTGTGAGAACACCTTGAGTCAGTGCATAGACCTCGCCTGTGCTCTCATTGTAGATTTCAAGCCCATAGACATAGTTTGAATCAGTCAGCAGCTCAGTCTGGTCTGGAGTCCAGGTCATACTAATCACGAAAGTTTCCTCGTCAATAACGGGAACAGAAGCAAAGACTAGCTCCCTGAATGTTGACTTGCGAACTTGCGCTCTTGCAGAGAATGCGCTGATGTCAATTGGAGTGCCCTCGTCAGTTAGGTATTCAAACTCCCCAACGAATGTCGAGCCTGCGTCAATAGTGAAGTCATCGCTGACACTCATTAGATTCCCCTAACGATTACGGCAACTGCAATTGCGGTGATGACTGCTGTCACGATTGACTGAATAACAGCACCAGACCAGTGAGCCTTTTCAAGTTGCCTGATTCTTTGCTCGAAGTCCTCGAGCTTCTTTTCTATCTCTTGCACGATCCGAAGAACTACAGCTATGTTGCTAGGAGGCTTTTCGGGCATGATTACCCCGCCAAAGCCTGAATCTCTGCCTCGGTAAGACCAAGAGCTGCCAACTTTTCAATTGCTGATTGGCGAGCTGCTTCCTTTTCAGCCTGAGCTTTTGCTTCTGCTTTGATTCGAGCTTCTGAGGCTTTTTTATCTGCCTCGTATTGGGCAAACTCCTCGTCATTCATTTCTCGAATGTCAGTCTTGCCTGTTTCAACATTATGAATTGCAATTGTTGGTCTCATTAGTTCACGCTTCCGTATAATGCCCAGCTTCCGCCGTCAATGTTTCCCGATCCTCCAGTGGAGATTTGAAAAGAGGTGACAGCATTCGTGTTTGCCCACAAACCAGAGCCGATTTCGTTTCTGTGATTGTTGCCAGCAGCCAAAGTAGCTGCTCCATGATACTGAAAATACTTTTGAGAAGTTGCACCAGTATTGTTTGCAGAGGTAACCAATACATTGCCAGAGATTAGAGATGCAGCGTTTGAACTCATAGTAGACAAAGGAATTCCTGTGCTATTGCCTCCACCTACCTGAAAGATACCTGCAGAATAAGTAGAAGTTCCGTTGAACATTAACCCATAATTTAGGTAGTTTGTCGAGCTAGAATTTAGCCTGACAAAGAATTGAGTGCCAGCGACTGTTGAGCTGACAGACTCAATGACTAAAAGATATTTTTGGTATCCGCTAAAACCGCTTAATACGGCGCTTGTGCTTCCAGTTGGAATTCCAGAGGACGGAAGAATCTCCACCCAGTTTTCCTGTCCTAAGGTGAGGGTTTGCCAGGTTGCTGTTGTTCCGTTTGAGCGTAAAACCTGACCATTAGTTCCAATTCCTATTCTGGTAGGAACACCAGAAGCTCCCCCAACAATTAGATCACCAGTTGAAGTCATTGGATTTTGAACAACCCAAGCACTACCTGTCCAAACTGATAGCTGATTAGTGTCCTCAAGGTAGCTGACCATTCCCTCGGTTGGAGCGGTTAGTGCAGCAGAGCGATCAGTCGAGTTGGCAAAAACCATGACCGACTGATTCATCAGATAAGTGTTTAGATCACTAGCAGGCAGTGGACTGCCATTGGTGAAAACTTTATAAGCCATTTACGCCTCTTTCCAGACATCTAGTGTAGTGAGCCAAGTGTCAGGGTCTATGAAGTGACTCACCTTTGTTATTGTGAAATAGTCATCTATTGCGATGACTCCCTCATCAAACTTCACTCCAACAAGTTGCCCAGGGGTGAAGAAAGCTGCCTCAGTCAAGTTGCCCAATCTGTCTTTTGTTAGCGTTTCAACGCTGTCAACAAGGCTGGTTGGATATTGCTGAAAGACTTGATCTGCCCAGCGGTTTAGCTCAGTCAGGTCAGTGGTGTTAAGTGTAACATCTTGAGCATATTTGCCATAAAGCTCAATTGAATCTAAGTTTTCCCTCAATGTGCTAATTGTGTCATTTGATTCCAATACAACTTTTAGCGAATTATAAATTGTATTTTCAGTGGCGCTTGTTTTGATATCGCTCATGCACAAATGATTTGGGTCTCCATGATTGTTGCCAATGACTGGAGTGCCTGACGGAGGGGTTGTGCTGGGGGGTCTTGGAATAATAACAAACTCTTGTGTTTCAGGGTCAATCCAGAAGATTCCAAGTCCAACTTGAATTGCGTCATAAACAAGACCGCTAGGAATTACATCAGTCAAGGTCACGCTTGGAATCTCGCCTCCTGGGTCAATTGAGGCTGGATTCATGTCGGTTCCAAAGCCCTGTGCAACAAGTTCTAGTTGCTCGTACGGAGTAACAAAGCCCGGGAAGCCTGTTGTTGAGTCAAAGCTGTCAAGTCGAGTGTTCATCAGTCGCTTGAAGCTGTCGTAAGCAGTTACCTGCATGAGGTTGTTGCCGTCTTGATCGTAGGAGGTGCTAATTGAGTCAACTATGCCTGACCAGATAACTTGGTCAACTAAGCCCTTTACAAGTCGAGTTCTCATAAGAACACCAGGTCTGAAAGCGGGAGTGTAGACAGGGTCAAATTGTAGAGATTGCAATTGCACTTGAGCGACTGCTGGCTCTGGTTGGAAGTAGAGTTGGTCCTGAACTGAGCCTCCGATTGCAAGCTGTGCCCTCGAGGTTATGCAGTTTAGGTCAGTCCAGCGGAATGAGCTTTCTCCCAGCAAATCATCTCCGCCTAATAGCGAGATTCCAATTGTGAACACTCCGCCGTATCCCAGCAGGTCAGTTCCACCAAGCTTGCTGACTCCGATAATAAAGACATTTTCGCCCCCACCAGCAAGAAAGAACTCAACCTTGAGGTCAGTTGTAATGTCAAAGTCAGGGATTGTTGTCACTGGAGAACCCTGTTTGTCTGTCCTCGACTTCTGAGAGTCGCGTTGATTTCGTCAATTAGCTGCGAGCCATTGACCTGTGCTCTGTTGATGTTGACATTGACAGTTGTGTTTTGAGTTGTTGCAGCTGCCCTGGGTCCATTGCTTCTGCCAGTTGATTGTGGAACGGCTGGAACGCTAGGTGTTGGAGTGTTTGGTATTCCGTAGCGCTCATTGAAGCTTCTCTCAGCAGGTGTTGATCCCTGGAATCTAGCTCCTGAGACTGAGGCATTGTATTGCTGCTGTGCTCGGGTTGCAGCCTTTATTTGCCCGGTCAGCGTCAGATAGGCAGCAGTGATGAAGCCAATAACAGCAGCAGCAGCTAGAAGCTGTGGGGCTGCCAAAGCAAGATTCATTAGACCTTGAGCGATTGCAGCAGCTTTTGTTGCTACTTCAAAAGCCACCAGAACAACTATCAGAGCGCCAACAACTTCCTTGTATTCCATAACTAGGGCAATAAGACCTGCGAAGCCTTTGGCTAGTTCAATAATTACATCAACTATTTCCTGGAGCTTTTCTTGTCCACCAGGAGAAGCTAGCCAGTCAGAGAATTGAGACAATAGTGGCAGGAGCGCCATTCCAATTTGTTCTTGAATCTCCCCAAAGATAATCTGCATACGAGCGTATGGATCGGTATCGGCAGCAGCCTCAGCAGCTCCCTTGAACATCTTTTCAAGTTCTGCAATTGTGTCAGCAGCGCCCTTGACACTTGGCACGAGTCTGTTTAGGGCAGTGTCGCTACCTGCTAATGAGCGAGACATGGCTTGGACAACTGCGTCCAAGTCTTTTCCAGTTCCAGCTGCAACATCAACTGCAATTGACATCAGACGCATTGCCTGGTCAGTGTCTTTTGTTGCTATTGCTAATTTTGCGAAAGCTGGTCGAAGTCTGTCATCAGTGATACTGGTTGCAATTTGAGTCTTGCTAATGTATTGCTCAATAGCGTCAACTTGTTGATCGCTGACTCTGAGATTGTCCTGTAAGGCTTTGGTTAGTAGGACTTTTGACTTTTGGTCCTCAATAGCGGCTTTGGTAGATTCCTTGAACTGATTGACTAGAAAAGTAAGGGAGAAGCCAATACCGATTGCGCCAAGAGCTGTGTTGATTCCCTTGCTAATTTTCTTAGAAGTATCCTCAAGTGTGCTCAGAGACTTCTGAGAGCCTTTTGTTGCCTCGGTTAGTTTCTTGAACTCTCCGAGGATTTCAACATTGAGAACTAGGCTCACTTGTCACGCTCCTCTAATACTTTGATGAAAGCTTTATACTCTGCCATTGACAAAGCCTTGACTTCACTTGGCTGTAATCCAGAAGCTAGACTGAACTTAGCTAGTCTTTCTGCTTGCAGCTCTATTGTTCTTTTTTTGAGTCATCACCAGTCAGAAACTCAAGAGCTTCCTTTTGAGTGACTTTCTCAGTTTCCTCAAACTTGTAACCGGGGTTTTCACGCTTCTTGCTTACCCAATAAAGGACTCGGATTGCCCTGCCCTTTGGCTTGCCGTCAGCAAAGGCTTGATCTATTGAAGCATTGAGCAGTAGCTCGACTTCCTCGATTTCGCCTAGCGTTAGTTCCTCAAACTTGATCATTATGCTTTCCTGCTTTCCTCTGCAATTAGTTTTGCCATGTTGTTCATGTATTTTTCATACACTTCACCACGAGTCAAGCCTAGTGCTTTCACAAAGAAAGGCTGGGGTTTGATGTTGCGCTTGAACCAACCCCAGTGAATTGGATTGGCATAAGGCACTCCAGAGCGGGAGCTTCTATTGTTACCCGCCTGGATTGTGACCTTTCCCCTGGCATTAGAAGCCAGTCGAATAGAGTCACGAAGTTTGCCTGAACGGACTGGAACAAGTTTTCTAGCCTCTCCCATAACACTGTCAGCGGATTCTTTGCCAGCAGCCTTTATAGCGTCATTTGGAACGCCAACTGCTTGCAGAGCCTTAGTGATCTGTTTGAGGTTTAGAACCTTTATTCCAGTCTGCTCGGGCATTAGATTATGGGGTTGGAGGTGTGTCTACGATCTCGACGCCATAGAACTGGTTTTGAGCTGGGTCGTGAGGTGTGTTCACAACTGTCAGCGCGACTGAAAAGGTTGCAGTTTCGTTGCTGTTCAAACTCAGCGGAGGAAGCTGGTCAAACTTTACAGTGCCAGTGTAGTGAGGCTCGTTAGCTGACGGAGCTGCATTGCCGTTTGGGGCAATAAAGAATACTGCGTCAGTGCCAAAGTTAGCCCATAGGACTCGGTAAAGAGAAGCTGCGTCTCCAGAGGTAATTCCCTCTAGGTTTAGCACCCACTCGCCACCAACACGCTGCTCGCAGAATGTCTGAACATCTCCGGGAGCGTCTTGAAGCACCAAGTCCACCATAGTTGCGTCACACTCATACTGATCTCCGTCAATGTCGAAGATAATGTTTTGTGCTTTGATTCTGGTCGAAGTTGCCATTTGTTTTCTTTCTAAATAGTGATTTCAAGTTCTACGCTGATGTTGGCAGCAAGATAACTAGCGTTGTTTGTTTGCATTTCGTAAGGCTCATTTACCCTGAGCACTCGAGCGTATCGAGGCATTGCAACCAGAACGGCTTCAATTGCCTCATCAAGCTTTTCCGTTGATTGCTTGTTGGTTGCAGTAGTAGCGACACAGACAAGCTCAAGGCTCAACAGGTATTCCCTGCCAAGAGTATTTGGGGTTATGTAAGGACTTGCAGAGTTCATGATCACAATCGGCGGAGTTATGCGCTCTGGAACATACTCGAGAACCTTTATCCCAGCGTTATCCAAGTCAAGCTTGAACTCAGCCTTTGCCATTGTGATTTCATTACTCATACAGCCCAGCCAACAAAAGGTTGCAGCAATGGATAGACAGCAGCTAGAGGGTCTTTGCCGACTCTAACTGGCTGTCCGTCCATGCTTGCAAACTGTGCAATTCCATTAGGAGCAGAACGCCTGTGAAATAGCTCACTCGAAGCAATGAGAACAGATTGGTCTTTGATTGACTCTGGAACAGAGACAACCTCGCCAATGTAGTTTTCAACTAACTTAGTGCCACCCTCGAGGCAGGTTTCAATAAAGTCACCTGTCTCGTCAGTGCCAATGTAAGCCTTGAGATCAGCAAGCGTTACTGCCATGTTCTTATCCTTATGGAGTTACGTCTAGCTTAACAATTGCTCCAACGCGTGGAGTTCCAACTGCCATGTAGCCATAGACAGAGATGTCATCAGTCAGGGTCGTGATGTCACCAGAAGTCAAGCGAACTGGAGCACCAGCGGATTCCCAGCTAATTACAGCAGCGCTGTTAGCTAGGTAGGTGTTGTCACCAGTTAGGTAAGGGTCAACAATGATTGGAAGACCAAATAGCTGACCTGAAAGACCTGGGATGTTTGCAGATCCAACAGTGTTCATGCCGTCTCCGTTGCTTGAGAAAGCTAATCTGCCGTCATTTGCAGCGGTCTTAGCAAGCTTCACATAGCCAGCAGTTCCGGTCAGAATAAACTGAGGACGGAGACCAGTGTTAGCGAAGATGTAAGCAGAAGCTCCTGCAATACCCTCAGCCAGCGAGCTTGGAGTTCCTCCGTCGCAGTCGAAAGTCTTGCCGGTGTAGCTCAAGCCCTGGACAATGTCAGCAACAACCTTGTTGGTTGCGTTTGCGTAAGCAATTGACAAGCCCTGGAATACCTGGTTTAGAGTGTCAACCTGAGCGCGCTCGACATACTGACGAGAGAACGAGGTGTATCCGCCATAAGTCTTGACTGTAGCTGGAACAATCTCAAAAGTGAGGTTTCCAAAGTCAAGTGCAGTGTTTTCACTTGCTTGCTCGCCAACGAGAAGAGTGTTGCTGTCAATCTTTGCATACTCGACAGAAATACCTGCTGCTGGCAGTGTTCCACGAGAGAAAGCTGACAGAGTTGGTCGGTTGGTGTTGATTAGGGTTTCAATGTAGCCCACGAATGGAGGCACGATTGCAGCGTCAGCGGAAGTTGAGGCAGTTCTAACAAGTGCCTTTGCGTCCTCGTCACCATTTAGTAGAGCCTTTGCAAGCTCACCCTGGGAACGGATTTCGCCACCAACAACGGCTGGTGTCTTTGGAGCTAGCCCTGCCTCAACGACTCGGCGCAATTCTGCAACCTCGTCCTGCACAGAGCGAACTTCAAGTTCCATGTTTTCAGACATAGATTTTCTTTCTTGTTCGGGAGATGAGACTTCGACTGGCTCGGATTGAGCCTGTTCCTCTCTCACCTCGGTTATGTTTGCTCCTGCGAAAGCAGGGATCGCAACAACACTGACCTCTCTTAGGTCAACTTTCTTGCGAATAATAACTGAGCCGTCACGCTCAGACTCTACTGGGAAGAACCCCACAGAAAACTTGTTCAATACGCCGTCTCTCATGAGAGTCAGCACTTCATCACCCTTTGGGGTCTCTGAAACTCGAGCACGAATCTCAAAACCAGCCTCGGTGTCTTTGCCCTCTAGCACTTTGCCGATTGGGTCCTCGTGACCATAGAACAACTTGACATCCTCGACGGACTCAATTGCACCAGGCTCGAATCTTTCCTTGACCCCGCCTCCGAGGTCAGCCATTTCGCCATAAGGAACAGCGAGACCAATGATCTCTCTTTCCTCGACATTAGCTCGAGCCTCAAAGTGTCTAATTTCCATTTCAGGCATTCAAGCCCTCCTTTTCACGAACTTCCTCAACAGTCAGGAAGCCAGAAGCTATGCCTGTTGCGTAGTAGTTGTAACGAGTGGTGACATCAGCTCGGAATAGGTGCTGGTAGTCAAACTCGACTCTTGTGCCTCGAGGGAGGCAGTTGCTCAGAGCGTCAGTGATTGCGTCAGTGTAAGCCATGAGCGTGTGACGATAGAAAACTTGATTTTCGTCTTGCAGGTTGGTGTAAGTGTCGCTTCCACCTGGAACGGTTGTAATTAGCAGTCTTGCTGGGATTCCAAATAGGCGAGCGATTGAGACAATGTTCTGTTCGACAATGTCGGTGAACAAAGCCTCTCGAGGTGACAAAGCAACTTGCTGGTAGTCAAAACCGTTGCCCAAAACTGCAATTTGTCGGTTCTGCTGCTTGTTGTGCCAGTTGTTGGTGACTTCCTGAGCCTGCTCAGCGTTGAGCGACTGATTGGTCTTGAGCACTCCAGTTGGAACGCCTGCGCTGGTGAACCAGTTCTTTGCGTAGTCTCTGAGGTCAAGGGCAGCAGCAACATCAGCCCGGGCAGCTTCGATTGGAGCGATTCCTCTTAGATTTCCAGTTTTGCTAAATAGCTTGAGGTGCTCGATTTCGGTAGCGGTGTATTGTTTGCCCATGTAGTCATAGACAACTCCAGAGGTGATGTCCAAGGGGTTTCGGTATCTGACGGCAACTGCGCTTGCTGGTAGCAGCGTTAGGTTGTTGACCTGTCCGTTAGATCCATAGTTTTTGAACCAGAAAGCATTGCCCTCAAGTGCCAGGCTAACGACTGTCTGGAAGATGAAGTCTCGCCGGTTGGTGTTGATGTCAGGCTTGTTGACCAAGACTGGATTTTCAATTCTTAGCTCAACGCCTGTTGCGAATCGATAAGTGTTGATTGGCATTTTGCTGATAGGCGTGGCGATAATCTGAACGGCACGATAGACCGCTGTGAGAGTTAGAGCTGTGTCAGGAGTTACAGGAGCAGCTGCCCTTGTTGGGATAACTGGCTGCCTCGATCTTTGTTCGGTTTCTGCGCCGAATAGTCGTTGCCAAAGAGAAGCCATGAAGTCCTATGATTTCGAGTCTTACTAGAATACACCAATAGTCGCATTTTCCGCTCGTGTCGAAACATAGAGCGCAAAGACTGTTGCCATTAGAGCGTCAATTTCTCCGAGTGACTCTTTGCGACTAATCAGCCAAGTCTCGCCAGAATACTTCGCAATTCCGTTAGGCGATTGAGCGATTAGCAGAGGGTCGTTGTTGTGCTTGCCTTTACCGGTGCTCAGCAGCGCATAGACAACTGAGCAAGCTGCGCTGACTTCCTTAGTCCAAAGCTGGTAGGTCGGTATTCCTGCCAACTTGAGTCGCTTGCCTAGTCCAGGCAGTGATCTGTCATCGAGAGCTATCGCGCGCGGTTGGTGCTTCTGGTAGAGGTCAACTAGGCGATTGAACAGCTGAGTCTCGTTAGTGTTCACAAAGGTCTGCACCAGTTCTGTGTGATGTTCGTCCTCGACTGCGTTGGCATAGGCAATAGTGGCGTGCTCCCAGTTCTTAGTTATGTCAACCGCAAAGACTCCGCCAGTCTGAGGAATGTTGAGCTTGCCTCCAGCCTTTCTGAAAGTGTCGCTCGTAATCCAAGAGCTGACAGTTCCACTGATAAACTGATTCAGGCGATAGCGTCTTGCCTCATGCTCAGGCAGGGTTTTCATGTCAGACAGAACTTCCTCAATTGGGATTCTGCCAGCAGCTATCGAGGGATTGGCTTGCTTGAGTGCCTCGACATCGTCAACCTTTGCGTGCTTAGGTGCTTCCCAAACAAAGAAACCAAACCGCTCAAGCTCTGGGTCTCCACTTGCAGCAGCTTGCCCAGTCTTGTAAAGCTCGATTAGGGTTTCAGAGTTCTGATCTCCAGCAGTAGTGATTCCGATAACCATTCCGTCACGCCTTTGGGCAGTTCCTAAAACGGCAGCTCCCCACATTCCCTGCTTAGCCAGGTGAAGCTCGTCAAAGAGACACAGCGAAATCGGTATGCCTTGAAGTGCTCCCTCTTTGGCTGGCTTGACATCGTAACGCCCAGTTCCGTCAGCGGTGACTATGCCTCGAGACTCTGAGGCTTTCTTGAACCGCTTTGAAAGATAGGGATTGTTCTGAATAACAAACAAAACTCTGTTATAGATAATTCGAGCTTGATCTATTGAGCTGGCAAGTGAGAGAACCTGAGCACCTGACTTCTGATGAGCTAGCAGTCCATAGACTCCGAGAATACCTCCGAGCAGTGACTTTCCGTTCTGCCTGCCCATAGAGATAACAACTTGCCTGTATCAAAGCTCGCCTGCCTTTTCGTGTCCGTCAGGGTAACGCTCCAAGACATGATTGAGCAACCATTCCTGCCAGGGGTCGAGACTTATGCCCTCAGGGTTCTCTGGGCTTCTCCAAGCAACCCTAACCAGCTCAGCCAGCTTCTTTCCGTCAGTTGGGAAATCCTCGGATAGCGGTTGAGTCCAGATTGTAGGCAGTTGCAGGCTCAACGCTTGAGTAGCTCCTCGATTGGGTCAAAGTCAACCTGATTGGCAGCTAACTGCCTCTGCAACTCGAGCACAGTCTTCCGTAACTCAGCAGCAGTGCTCGTGTGAGGGTCTGAGTCGAAAGACTTAGCCAGCCTGAGAGCTAACCCTGCCAGGACTTTTTGTTCTAGGTTCAATTCAAGGGTATTCAACCAGTTTTGGATTGCTGTCTCAATCATTCGTTACCTAATCCCAAATAATCTGACCAGTTTGTGAAAAAGAGAGTGCTTGCGACGAGATATCGTGACTGGGAAAC
>OGVU01000026.1_pt1 | contig 17556 bp, 25 predicted proteins | sample 1575861 | NCBI WGS metagenome assembly OGVU01 (sample SAMN07581532, study PRJEB24739) | freshwater metagenome | place: Singapore | collected 2015-01 | reverse complement strand
TTCACGATCTCTGACTGTGCCTGATGCTTTTATGTAAGCCTTTTGCTCGGCTAGGTCAAGTTCGTATTCAGCCTCGGCTAATGCTTTCTCTGCCTCAAATAGAGCAGTCGAACCCCTAGAGTTCTCCGCTATTAGTTCCGCGAGTTGTCTCTGTATTTCCTGAATCATCTAAAGCCTCTATAAGCAGGTCTGTAAGTTCTTTGTTCCAAAACTCAGCTTCACTTTTTCTTCCCCTGTATCGAGCTACTAGATACCCCTCCTGAAGTTCCTTTAGCTTGGCTTTCTGCAAATCTGTCAGCATAACCTTTTAGCCTTTCCAAAACTTCCTGTGAAGCGTTGTTTGCTCTCGCCTGTGTGTATAGCTCTCGAAGTTGCTCGATTGTGTCAAGGGTAGCAGCTTTCTCTAGCCAATCCTGTGCGACAACTTTAGTCATCTCCTCGCGTGAGGCTCGCTTATTGCCGCTAAAGATGTAGTTGGCCAACGCCCTACCAATCGCAGAGGTCTCGCAACGCTCTAGGGCGAATGGGTCAGTCGCGGCTTCCGATGCCCACCCAGTAGTTTTAGGCAGGTCGTTCGCCTGATCGCCAGCTGTCAGATAAATTCTCGCTTCGATAATCCATAGCTTTGAGTCGGTTGTGTGATTGACAGTCACAATACGAGCATCGTCACAGGTAGACCAAAAAACTTTTAGTCTTTCCTCAACTGTTGCGTAATCCTCTAGGTTGAAGCGAGCCATTATTTTCCTTTCCTCTTGTGAACTACTAGATAAGGTAGTCCGTCTCTCTTTGCTTGTCTTGAAGCAATCTTTACTTTCTGTCCGTCAATCTCCATATAAGCACTCTTAGCCCTGCCCATAGCGTCTAGGGCTTGAGACTTGTAATAGCGCAACTCGGCCTCAGCTTTGTCGTAAGCCTCCTGAGCATTAGCTAAGAGAAACAACGAGTCAATCTCTACCTCGGTATCGTCAATGTGTGGGTTTTGATACCTGACTGCTTCGTAGGTTGATTCTGACCCATCCCACGCAGGTTTCTGATTAGCAAACACGCAGGCCATAAACTCCTGAGCAAACTGTCTTTGTGCGCCGATTTCAAACTCGTCACGCTGAATCTCAAAGTCATACCAAGTCATCCCTGCGACTGCGACAATGAAGCCACGCTTTAGGTCAAGGATGTCTAAGTAGTGCTGCACCTGAGCGCAATAGCCGTCAGGCACAGTCTCCCAAGTCTGTCTGCCTGTCTTGACCTCGATTACAACCCACTCGCCTGTCTCTCTGTGACGAGCTACTGCGTCAGGGTTGGCGTGTCGGAATGGCAACAGAGTGTCTTGATAGGTTCCGGTTGTGAAAACCTCGAACTCAGGGTGTTCCTCTTGCCATAGCTTCAGGATTGGTTCTTCAAAGGCTTTGCCAAATCTGATGGCCCAGTTCTCCTGAACATTGCTTTCTATTTTCCCTGTCTTCACCGCCCATAAGTGGTAGGCCGATTGGAACGGATTGAGTCCACAGATTGTCGAGATGTCTGAGCCGCCGATTGACTCTTTGCGAGCCTCGTGCCACTCAGGAGAGCCGGGTTCAAAGACCCCGATGAGTTTGCCGTTACCGAATGTTTCAGGTGAGTAATTGTTCATAAGCGAAGTGTCGCAGACAGGTCTGACATTTATTTCTTAGACTTGCCGAATGGCTCACTTTGACGAAAAGCACTATCGCTTGCTAAAGGCTATCCACGCCGCTGGCGGTGTGCCTTGTGAGGACTTTCCGGAGGTAATGTTCCCGGAAGATCAGCGCGACCCTATGCGCCGTCAACTATTGACGCTGATTGCCAAAAGACTTTGCTCTGACTGCCCTGTAAAAGCCGAGTGTTTTCGCTATGCCATCGAGACAGGTCAAAAGGCAGGAATTTGGGGTGGCACGACCCCTCAGGAAAGGTAGAAACCCCCTGACCGAAATCAGGGGGTCTGTTGGGGGACAACATAAGGTTCTACGGACTCTTGTAGCTTACTCCTTGTGACTGACAATGGAAGTCAACACGCTGAGAAGTCCTGCGCCCAAAGACACAGAGGCTAGACCTGCCCAGTCAATAGAGAATAGCCCTACTGATCCTGCACCGAGAAAAGCAATAGCAGCCTGAGCGACTGTTTTGATGCTTCTTTCCCCTGCGTAAGACCAGAACTGATAACTAAAGAACTTCATCTTTATCCTTTCTTATTTTGACATCTTCATAAGTAGCAAAAGCAGTATAAGCGGTCAGGATTATCGAGATGAGCGCAACTCCCCCGATGATGAGTTCTCGTGAGACCGATGAGTCGGCGGCGTAAGTGGCAGCCCCAAACATAATCATTAGTGAGGCTAGGAAAAAAGACAAGTAAATAAGCCTTCGTCTATGCTTCCAGCTTGGCATTTATCTGCTCATCTATGAAGGACTCAGGGTCAAAAACAACCCCCACAAATACTGAATTGACTTTAGGGCCGATAGTGAGGTGAAGGTGTGCGCCTCTTGATGCTGAGCCTGTGTTTCCGACCTTGCCGATTGTCTGACCTTCTTTTACCCTGTCCCCGACTTTTAGTTTCGGCTGTTCCTGAAGGTGGCAGTAACCGATGAAAACTGTGCGTCCTTTGATGGCATCCCAAGCCGATTGAACAATAACCCAACCCAAAATCGCTGACCACTTGTTCGTCTGAATAGTGCCGTCCGCAACCGCAGGGATACGAGTTCCCTCTTTAGGTGCGTAGTCAAGACCTCGGTGAGCCGTCAGCCTTCTGGCAGTTATGCCAAAGCGTGAGGTGATGGTCTTTTTGGGGAAAGGGTGTCTCATCGTAGTAATGCCCAAAGAGCGGCAACGAAGCCTGAAAGTCCTGCACCGATACCGACAAAAGCTAGTTTCTCAATCCACTCAAAGCGAGCCTGTCGCTGTTCGACTTGATTCATTCTTTGAGGCAGGTCGCGCAAACCTTTTATCTCTGCAACTAGCTCGATTTGAACTTGGTTGATTTCTAGGAGTTTTTCGTAAATCTGAGCTTGCGTGACTCTTACTGAGCCTGTTGTTTCGTCTGCCATAGGAAAAGTTTATCGCAGGTTATGAAATGAAAGCTTGTGCTTCTTCTTCGGTCAGACCTAGTGCGATCAGCTTTGCCAGAGCGGAAGCCTTAGCATCTGCCTTAGCCTGAGCCTCTGCCTCACGAGCGGCCTGTTCCTGTGCGTATGCCTGAGCATCAAGCTCACGCTGCTGAATCTCGGCCTCGGTTAGAGGAATGATTGACTCTCTTTCGCCCTCAGGCTTCGAAAGGTCTATAACCACTTTTACGGGAGTTGTGTTTTCTGGCATTTATCTATCCTAACTGATTATGTAAAGGCTTGCGGTTGAGTGTTGGGCAATGGTATCCCCAGCTCCATTTAGCGTAATGCTTGTAATTGCTGAGCTAGTAGTAAAGCTAGCCGCCAGAATTGTTTGTCTAGCCGAAGTTGCATTATTTTCTCCAACAGAATCAACACTAATTGACTTGTTGGTTGTTGATGTGTAATTGCTGATGTAGGCAAGCCCGTTACCAAAAGTATTGGCGGTTGAAGTATTGCCAGCAATTTCAATCGGCGTTCTTTGAGCTGACCCGTCATTCAAGATTGAACTACCAGTTCCCGTCATTGCTTTCATTGGATAATTGGCATTTGTTGTATTGCCGTTCAAATCCATTACTATCGAACCAGTTGAGGAATTAGTATTTGTTCTACCTGATACCAAAACAAGCAAGTCTTTCCCTGTCTGAGGAATGTTCGTGAACTGGATTGAAGCAGCACCGCCCGATCCAACTGTCACAGTAGAAACCAAAGTCATAGCCATAGTTAGCTCCTCCCTTCTTCTGCCAATAATTCAGGGGCATACATTTCAAGAATCATAATTGCGTATTCAACCTTATCTGAGGGTCGCTGTCCTGCTGGTTGGGCTGTGTTCCAAATCTCTAAGTTTTCAGGTCTGTTGTCAAACCCATCGCCGTTTTTGTGATGAACATTTTCATTTGGATAGAGCGGTCTGCCAAGCATCTGTGACATTACTAACCTGTGTTCAAGAATACTGCCATCGGCTTTGGCGTTCGGGTGGTCAGGAGCCATAACGACTTTGTATTTTGCGCCCTTGTATTTCGCAGGGTTACGAGAAACAACCTGTGCATCGCCATAAATAGCCCATCTTCTGTGGTGCATTTGGCAGTAACCGCCTGAATGGTGTGGCTTTAGACAATCTTCAATAGTGCAAAATTCGTGGATTCTTCTTTTACCCCTGTAACCGACATAATCTGTATCACCGTGCTTGCGCCATCTTTTCCAATGCTTTGAGCAAAGTCCCTTCGACTTGACTTGCTTTGTGCAATCCTCAACACTACATTCAGCAGGTAAGCAAACCATTTTATGCGATTCCGTATAGGTAAAAGGTTGAACCAGCAGCAAAAGTTCCAGTCTGAAGTTGCAGGGTTATAGAAGTCACCGCATTTGTATTGGCCCAACGACCCGCAATTGCAGAAACACGAGCATTAGCAGCATTTCCTCTTGCAATCCAGTTTTTATGCTTGTCGGTTTGAGCAAAATCAAAATATTGCACAATCATCAAAGATTGGCCCCAATTAAATATCCAAGGCTGATTGGTAGCCGATGATGCTGATGTCACAGCTGAAGAACCATCACCTTGCATTCTAACCCAATTGTAATTGGAGTTGGTATCAGAATTTAAGTATCCAAAGACAGTAGAAGTGCTGCTACCTGCTGCACCTTCAGCAACAATAACTAAATCCCTATAAGTAGCAGCAATAGTATTTAGTGAAGAAAAGGTCACGCTAGAAGCACTAGAGCTGAGAACATTACTAGCGATTAAATCATAGGTCGGAGTTGGCATACTTTTTCCTTTCCCTGCCTACTTGATTCCATAGAGGCTAAATCGAGATCCAATTACAGCAGTGCTAAGATAGAGTAAAGTTATGGATGTTATTGAAGCAGTATTTCTCCACAATCCAGATTGCAACATAATATCTGTTTCTGAAGAATTTACAGCACCGTGCAAAGACCTAATAGTAGTAAATTTATTTGCATTAGAAAAATCAAGAATATCAACACATGCTACACCAAAGTTGTTAGCTGTTGTATCACCAGTTGGCACTAAATCCTGTAATACAAAAAAAGGAAAATCAAGCTCCCCACTTGAAGAAACGGAGCTACCATTACCACTCAATTGGTGATAGAGGTAATTATTGCCAGTATCAGAATTTAACCTGATAAGAAGCGTGTCATTGTCTGCTATGCCAATGGTCGTGCCTCTTACAACAATTCTTAGCTGTAAATGCTTATATTCTGAATAAGACCCTAATCCTGTAAAAGTCACAGTCGTTGCATTGCTACTCAAAACAGTAGTTTCAAGCAGGTCATAAGCACCAGCACCTGCCGCCCCTGCACCTGCAACAGCAAGAATCCCCAATGGAATAGGCATTATGCAGTAATCTTTCCAACTACTCGATAGGTGTTAGCGGCAACCTTTTGAACAGTTGCGGCATTGTGGGTCTGATCAATCTTGAATGTGACGGCAGTACCTGAGGTTCCTGCTCCTGCCCAGTCCGTAACTCCGGTTCCCGGTGCGATGGTTACAGTTCCACCGCCGTTGCGCCAAATAGTTAGCGTGTCCCAAGTGTTCAAAACATCAGGGACAGTAATCGTTACAGCGGCAGTTCCGTTGACCCAGATAGTTCCGTTGTCTAGCGCAGCGGTAGCGGTCATTGAGGTAGTGGTAGCAGTTCCGCCGAACTGAACCTGCGTTCCTGCGATTGAGGTGATGGAGGCAGGGTAGACCTGCTGCCAGAGTGCGCCGTCATAGACAGTTATGGTGTTGGTGTCGGTCTGATAAGTGACCATACCTTCTGAGATTACAGAGGTCCCTAGTGCTGACCCTCTAGCGGCTGTTCCAGCAAAGACCATCACCGATTGATCTTGCAGATATCCCATAACATTCGCGGCTGTGAGGACTTCTCCCGCCGTAAAAACTTTTCTTCCCAAACCGGGCATTTCTTCTCCTAGAAGGCTAACGCGTTGCCTGAGTCAAGCTTACCAAACTGAGCGTCATCCAGCACGAATAGGGCAAAGTCGAGTGTCGAGAAGCCTAGTGAGAGGATGTGTTGGGTCAGGGTGACTTCGTGGTCAATGCGGATGATTTCTGCGTATTTGGTTATAGCAGGTGGGATTTCGTTGGGGGTGAACTTGATTTGGACTACATCGCCTATTTCAAGGTTCAATAGGTCATTTTGTTGACCTGTGGTCAACTGGTCTAAAAGAATGTCAACTGACTCAAAGCGGTATTCAGGCGATGAGTATTTTTGAGCGTAAAAGTCAGCTAAGGATTCTAGGTCTGAATCAGAGCCAATCAGGAGGTTAGTTCGGGTCAGGTTGAAAAGACCATACTCCTCAACTGAGTCAAGGTCGGTCTGTGTTACCTGTGTGTTTGTTATCGCTGATTCTAGGACTATCTCATTAGCCAAGAGTTCTGATCCATACTGAACTCTGATGGACTGGTATTTGATTCCTGTTCCATCATCAGCCAAAGTCACGCCGTTAGACATTGGGGCTGCGGTGCGGTCTTTGAATACAACCGCGCCGTCTTTACCGATAAAGAACGAACCCGGTTCTGATTGTTCGATTAGGCGGAAGTAGGACAGGGCATTTGTGTTATCGGGGATTGTGTCTGCCCCTAAAGTCATTAGACCTGTGTCTACTTGTCTTAGGGATAGGGGCCAGTTGATTTCAGGTAAGGAAAGGATTTCATTTACTCTTTCCCCTGACTTCTGCGCTGTATTAGTTCTTGTGAAAAGTGTTTGGTTAGCAAAGACAGCAGTTGCGTCAGAGCAAGCGGCAGCAGCTATCGAATCGCCATTAGTTTCATAAGACAGATTCCAGTCATCTACCAAGCCAAAGAACTGTATTTCATTACCTGCCGAAATTCTGATTTGTCTCTTAGGGATAATCTGCCCTGCATAAGGGCTTCCTGAATATTCAGGGTCAAAGGTTCGCGTGTTGTTATTGAACACGACATTGGCAAGTCCCTGATCGTATTGGTCAAGCTCTCGGTTCTTGCCTCGGCGGATAGCTATTGAGGTCACAAAGTTTGTAACATCGTAGAAAAGCTCACCGCCCAAGATGAACTCGGTATTGTCTAGGACGCCTTGAACAGGGTCATCAAGTCTGAAGAATGGCCCAACCCCGGTATCGGTCAGGTCAAAACCAATTTCAACTTTTTGCGCTGGCATACTCATTAGACAGGAATAACTCCGATACCTCTAAGACCGCCACCGCCGCCTGTGTATTTGTTGATTGAGCGAGCAACCGCAGCACCAACCATCGCAGGGGACTGAGTTGGGTCAACTGAGACATTTATGTTTATTGCGTTCATTGGTCGCAAGATTCCGCCCATATTGCCGCCTCCACCGCCGTCTCCAGTGATGCCGGGGATAGATGGGAACAATCCTTCCAAAGAATTGGGCAGCTGACCATTTGAAATAGTTGGGAAGTCTGCCTTGATTGGGCCTTGCGTTCCAAGTAGAAGCTCGTTCATCAAAGCTATGAGCTGTTGAATCGTCTTACCCAAGCCTCCCAAAGCACCTTCTAGGGCTTCAATCTGCTCTAGGAAAGCAGCCTTGATTGCTTCGACTGTTTCGATATAAGCATCTCTGGCCTCGCTCAGGGCTTCTTGTAGTCGCTCATTGGCATTAGCAAAAGCATCGTCTCTTGTCTTTTGTGCCTGCAACATTGCATCATCAAAAGTCTTGAGAATCTGCGACTGTGACTCTGTGTAATCAAGTTCAGCCTGTTTGAGTGCCTCGACTAAATCAGTCTGAGTTTGAGCGAATAGTTTTTTGAGTTCGGTTGTGGCAAGACCTGTCTTGTCGAAGATAGTCCTTGCGACTGAATCCATACCTGTCTCTGACTCGGACTCAAGGGCTGAGAATAGGGATTGAAGCTCGCGCTGAGTTTCAGGAGTAGCTTCCAGAATCGCCTTAGAAAGCTCGTTGCCTGTGTCAAGTCCTGCACCCACAATCTGCTCAATAAAGGTCTGGGAGAAGCCCTTAGAGGCTAATAGAGCCGCGTTTGAGACTAGGGTTCGAGAAGCGTTTAGCCTATCGCGCAGGTTTGTGATCAGGTTGTCTATTGACTTACCGACTGTCTCAGTTCCGAACAAATCTGCGACATTCACTCTGACGGCAGAAGCGTAGGCATCGCGTAGTCGGTTTATGGACTGTGTGATTATGTCAGCCTGCGCCTTAGCAAAGTTAGCCTGAATTGTGGCGATGTTCTTGGTGTGAGCTTTTAGAGCAGCAGCTAGGGACTCACCCTTGCGAGTTTCAGCATCAGCGATTGACTCGGCGTATCTTTCAGAGGCATCTGCAACTGTCTTGTTGTAAGCACTTTGAGCCTGAGCGACTGCATTGTCATAACGCTTCTGGGCTTCATCGAGTTTCTTTTGGGTGTCCTTGATTATCTTTTGAACGCGCTCAAAGGCTGACTCTTGGACTGCGCCGCCTGCACCACCAAAGTCAAAGCTTGGGGTAGCAGGTGCTGGAGTTTTGCCTTGAATACCTGCAAGACTGTTGGCAAAGCGATTCAACTCACCAGAAGATTCTTGGATTTCTTTTCTCAACCCTGCCAGCCTGAGTCTGTTTAGCGTTCTGAACTGTTCAGCAGTTGCGCTAGTGGTCTTACCTAAGATGCCTGTCTGATGTGTGGTGTATTGCAGGGTAGGGATGAGTCCCTTGTAAGCCGATGAGCCATTGGTTGCGGCAGTAACAAAAGCATCCTCATTTCTGAGAATCTCTTGCCTCTGTTCTTCCATCGCTCTTGTTGTGTCTTTGGTGTTTTGATAGACAACATAGCTAGCGGCGGCAATAGCACCTAAACCTATTAGGGCAGCTCCGAATGGGAACGCAGCAGCGGCTGAGTTGAAAAGCAGCTGTGCTGCCGTAGCTAGTGCGATTGCGGTCTTGTAAAGATTGACTGCGACAATGACAGTTCCAATGCCGATAGCAAAGGCAGCTAGGGCATCGCGGTTCCTGTAAGCCCAAGTGACAAAATCAAAGAAGCTCTTGATTGCGTCAATGACTGCCTGAGTCAGGTCTCTAAGGGTTTTTGTTCCCTGTGGGGAAGCAAGCCAATTAGTGAAGTTTTTGATTGCAGGCAATACCTGTTCACGCAGAATCTTTGCAACCTCAGCGGCAGCCGGGGCAAGTGCCTTCTCTAGCTCAGGGGTTAGCTTGACTACTTCTTCGGCAAACTCGTTGAAGACAGGTAAAAGAGCCTCACCAACAGTTTCTGCGATGTTGTCAAAAGCTAGCTTCATCTTGTCTGATGCTTTAGCGGTAGCTTCAGCCGTTCCACCGACCTGAGTTTCAATCGCAGTCAGGATTAGGTTTTGAGCTTCTAAGACTTGACCAGATTGGACAAGGGCTTTTATCTTTTCCTTTTCCTGCGCCGTAAAGGTCACACCAGCGCGAGCTAGTGCGGTGATTCCCTTGATTGGGTCTTGCAGTGCTTTACCTAGCTGAACGGCGTTAGTCTCTGCCGATCCGAACCCTGCGGCAGCTAGGTCGAGAGCCGCCATAGTTGCTCTGTCCATAGCACCGCCGACAGTATCGGCAGTCTCAGCTAGGTTCTTGAAGGTTAGAAGTTTGGCTTGGGTTGCTTTGATAACCTCAGCGTCAACGGCAACAGTTAGCTCATTAGCCTCGGCAAAGTCAATAAGTCTCTTGGTTACAGCCTGAGTCTGCGAACCAAACAGCCCCATTGACTTAGCAACCTGAGCAAGTCGGTTGTCGGCTTGTGCGACATTTTCAGCAGCTCGAATTGAGTCAGCACCGAACTTGACTAGACCTGCGGCAGCGGCGGCAGTAGCAGCACCGACAGCGGCAAAGGCAACGCCTAGAGTCTTGCCAACTTTGGCAAACTCGTTCTGAGCTTGCTTTATACCCTTGTCATCAAAGACAGATTTGAGAACTACATTTACTGCCATTTATTTGAACTTTCTATTTGCAATTCGATAATAATTTTGAATAACTTGATCTATTTTCTTTTCAAAATTTGGGAGGTCTTTTTCAACAGCAGGCCAAGCAATGCGAGAGGCTGAACGCTTCACAATGCCTATTGCTGCATTCAAGTTAGCAACAAAGTTTTTGCCTGCTTCGTAGCTGGTTTTACGAGCGTATGCGATAAGACTGCCATCGGCAGTTCTTCTTATTACGGGTGTATAACCAGAATTGCGCTTACCCTTACCAATGCTTCTTCCTGATCTTCCTGCCATATCCATAATGTTGGCAGCCGCTGAGTTGATGCGAACTGAAACAAGAGTCGTAGTTAGGCTTTTGCCACCCGCCTGAGTTCTAAATCGGACAGTTGTGGAATCATAAGGTTTCTTGCCGTGAGTCCAAGAGGTTGCTCCATAGTGGTCTTTCATTCCGCTTAATGGTTCAACTTTGCGAAGTGCTGACTTTATAGGACTTTCAGCCTCTCTACCCACATCCTTTGCTTTCTTGATGAACTCGGCTCGCAATCCGGGCTGAACAGCCTCAAGGTTCTTCTGAAGCTGGCGGATGTCTTTGACAGAGTAGCTTGCCTTCTGAGTCCCAAGAATAGGGAACTGGAAACGGATTTCTGCCATAAGACCACCTTTGTCCTCCTATTCTACCTGTTATCAAACTGTTATCTTTCCCTGCTACCGACTTGGCTAGGAATTGACTAGCCTCTAATTACCCAAAGAAAGGACAACAAATGGGCATAGTAACTAGAAGCAAGAATGTCTGGGCAATCAGACTTACCAAGAACAAAGGCATCTTCTTTATCTATCTGGGCAAGGACTCTTATGGCTCTCTGCGCTCTTGGGGTTGGGCGATGTATGACTTCCTTGACCACACCTGCTTCACAAAAAGCAACGAATACTTTGGTCTTTCGTTAGAGCAAGTAAAGGCGGCTCGATAATGGGCGCGGTAAAAGAACACCTATACGAATCAGTCGAGTCCGTATTTGAGAAGCACTCAGTCGAGATTCATGGCGAAGAAATAGCTATGGTCGGTGAGGTCTTTGACATTGTTCTCGACCTGCTTGATGGTGATGCTGAAGCTTTGCGTGATCGTGAGCTTTACTGGTTCCAGCAGTATTCGATTGACACCGCTGACTTCTTGACAGATTGGACTTTCAAGGTAGCTTCTGCAATCACAATCTTCACAGGGCTTGGGACTACCGAAGATGGGCTGGTTGGAAACAGCTTTGCGTCATTGGCTTTGTTTTACCACTTGCATCCTCGCCGAACAGCGGTAGCTATGCAAAGAATGGGGATGACCGACAAGGCGATTCAGGCAATTATCTATATGCTCGCCGGAGTTATTCTTGATCAGAACGACAAGCTCAAAATAGTCAAGTTCAGTTATTTAGATGAGCAGTAAAAGAAAAGCCCCTCCGATTTGGAGGGGTTTTCTAGTTTTTAGTCATCTCTTGGCCTCGCCAGATTAGGTATCGGCCCATTGTCCAAAGCATTCGCTCGTCTAGTTTTAGCAACTCCGCTGGGCTTATTTTGTATTCATAAGCCAGAGCTACTAAATACCAATGAGCAGAGCTATCTCCTAGCCCTTTGATGCTTTTGGGTCAGTTGCTCCGATGGAAGAAACAGTCGCTATCCAAGTTTCAAAGTCGGTAGTGACTTCCTTCTGTCGAGTAAGTGATGCCCAAGCAAGCCAGAGCAGGTGAGTAACTTTCATCTCCTGCCCTAGCTTGGCGATGCTTAGGGAGAACTCGCTTTCAAACTTCACCAAGTCGGGCATTACTACCGCAACATCTTTCTTGGTTCCGTCAGCGAACTCAACTTCAAGCTGCATACGCATTTGGTTTTCCTTTCTTTCTATTTAGTTATTAGTTAGTTCCGCGAGTAACCGCACCTGTGATTGTCCAAGTAAGGTTCTGAACTGCTAGGTCTCCAACTGCTCCTGATACAGGGGCAACATTGTCAACCAAAGCGGTGAACTCATACTTCGGAGTGCTGGTTCCAACTGGGGTTCCGGCAGGGAAGATGGTTACTGTTGCGATGCTGTTGAACAGGTTGTAGAGGATGCTGTCGAGTGCTGTTGAAGCGTAGTCGTTGTGGAAGCTGAGTGTTACTGATCCGCTCTTTAGTCCACCTGCGTAGGTTCTCCATCCAGCAGAACCGAAAGCGGTGGTTTCAATAGCGTCAGCAGTAGTGGTTAGCTCCACGCTGTTGACATTCTGGGATACGGCAGTTCCGTTTAGCTGAACTACAACATCCGTGAGGACTTGCTTTGGCATTATTTTTCTCCTATTTATTAGCTAGCTAAGACACGAACATTGAACTCTGCTGCCAGATAAGTTACATCTGAAATCAGGACAGAACCATAGTTCGTCATTTCGGTCACTATGCAGTCAAAGGCCTTTCCGCCTAGTGTCCTATCCGATTCTATCGCAAGTCCCACAGCGTAGTCCCCTGTGCTTGAACAATAGAGGTCGAGTCTTTGTTGTGCGCTTCTTTCATCTACCCTGCCAACAACTACCTGAACGGCAAAGTTGTATTCGGTCATTCCACGCTTGAAGTCTTGGTGGTATTGAACACGAGAAAGTTGAACAATAGCAATCGGTGGGTTTGGGTTGTCGGGAATTGTGGCGGCTGTTCTTAGTCCGGGGATAGTCGCTAGGTTGGCGGCAATCCCTTCGCGTAGTTCGGTGATGTTAGCCATTAGGCTGCGGCAATCTTCCTATAAGGGTCAATTAGGTGCTGGACATCTGGGTCAAGTCTGAAGCCGACTCTCATCGAGCCTAGCTCGTTAGAGATGATGCCTAGTGGTGAGTCAAGTCGCTTGAAGATTCTTGACGCAAGAATGATAGTTGCCTGAGTGATGGCAATAGGGACTGCGCTCCAACCCCAAGTTCCAGTCAGGCGAGCTGTTGCCTCGCCGTTTCGATAAGGAAAGAGATAAGAGTCAATCGCCCTAATCTGAGTGTAGGAAGTCACAAGACCACCTGAGCGACCATTTAGAGGCTCTGCCTGCCAGTCGGTAGCAGCCCACTCAGTATCCCAAGACTCGCCGTCTTCGGAGGTCTCGACTTTAGTTAGGGTGATGAAGTCTTCGGTTGGGCAGACATAGTTGTCCAATGGGCTAAATAGCTTGACGGCAGTTCCAGCGTTGTAGAAGTAACGCTCGGTGTAAGAGTCAATCTGGCGAGAGGCAGACTCAATCGCCATCTCTAGCATTGGGTCATCTATGCCGTCAGCGATGCCGATAGCTGATTTGAGTTGAATGAGGGTTGCGTAAGCGTTAGTCAGGGCCATTATTTCTCCTGCCTCTATTCTAGCCCTCGGATTCGTGCCTTTAGTTTTGTTGTGCTTATGCCCTGCGTGTAGGGAATGTAGATGAGCGAATAACCTCTAGCGTCTAGCCAATCCTGAGTAAAGCCCATTTGTTTGTAGTAGTCACGCCTAGCCCAGTCTGATCCAATGGCAATGATGTCGGGATTGACTGCCTCGATAGCGATAGTGCTGTCTGGGCCACCATAGTTCGGAATTACCTCTGAAACGGCTGTAAATGCCTCTAGGACGGCTTTTCTCTCGTCATAGGACATAATTGGCGATTTGCCCTTGTAAGCCTCTATAAAGTCATCTGTGTTCAAACTGACCACTACCCTGCCTAGCTGTGAGCATTTCTCTAGGAAGTTTGCGTGACCTGAGTGAATGAGGTCGAAAGTTCCTCCGGTGTAGACAGTTAGTCCCATCGGTTCTCTCTCCTGATGTCTAGCGTCCAGCCGTGTTCGGAATAGTCATTGTGAGCTATCTTGCGTTCTAGCAAGTTGCGATTGCGGTTGAAGGTGAACTCGTTTCTAACCTCGTTGTTGTGATACTTGGTGGCTGAGTTTATGTGATGGACTTTGGCAGGAATGTGCATCTTGTAAATGCCTTCTTTATCTACCCTGCGTTCATAGTCGTTGTCGCAGTAGTAGAGCGGATAGAACGCCTCATCAAACAGTCCGACTTTCCTGACAACTTCCTCGCCTAGAACAAAGGCTGACCAAACAGGTGAGCATTGAGTAAAGGTCAGGTTGGCAGAGCTGGCTTCTCTGTCAATAATCTCTAAAGCTCCCGGTTCAAACTCGCAGTCATCATTGACCAATAACCATCTAGGCGCGTAGGGCGTTGCTTTGATAATCAAGTTCCAAGCCGCCTGAAGCCCTAAGCCGTAAGGGACTTCGATGTGCCACAGTCGTTCGACTTGTTCGGGTTTAGTCGGTGTCCAAGACTTAGTGCCTGAGTTATTGACGATCACTAAGTCGCGGACAGGGTAGTCAATAGAAGCTAACAACTTCTCGGCTAGGTCAAACCTGCTGAGAGTAGGAAACCCCAAGACTTCAATCATTGAAGCTCTCTAAGGAATGGGAGCCAGTAGTGGTTCCAAACCTTTTGAGAATCAAACTGTTGGGCAAACTTGCGTGAAGTCTCTGAGTAGCTGCCCTCTGCCCTTGCTACCTCATAAGCGTTGTCTAGCTGTTGAGCAATTGACGCAATAGATGGTGTCTTCCACCAAGCCGCCTGCGCCTCATCCCAGAACAACTGTCCTGACACCCTGAAGCCGTCTTCTGCGATTAGGTCTTTCGGCCCAGTCCAGTCGGTAGCAATCACGCGAGTTCCGCAAGCCTGAGCTTCGATAATCGGAATCTCAAATCCTCCGCCCATAGATAGTTGCAGGGCAACATCAGCAGTCGAGTAGAACCCTGCTAGGTCAGTTGGGTCAATTCCAATGCGATAGTCAATCTGATCAGGGAAGATAACTGAGTCCAATGGCAGTCCACAATTCTGGACAATCCGGGGCAGGTGGAAACCGCCATAGATTCCCTTTGGCTCTGTGTGAATGTAGAGATAAGAGTTTGGGACTTTCTGTCTAAAGATTGCGAAAGCCATTAGAGCTTCAGCGAAAGCCTTGCGGTGGACTGACTTGTTTGCCTTGTTAGCGGCGTTCATCACAATCAGGAAGTCATCATCCTTTAGCCCTAGAAACTCTCTAGCGTTCTGCTTGCCGATTTTCTCGGTTGGCTTGAAAGTGGAAACTGTGTCTATCGAGTGAGGGATGTAAGTGTTCTCAATTCCTACTTCCTCTAGCTGCGCTTTGCCAAAAGGCGACATAGCAATCGGCGTGACATTTTCTTTCTTTAGCCAAGCTGCGACAGCAGGTGGCATTGAGATGTGATCAAGCGGAACCCAAGACAGGATTCTAGGGAACTCATCGGCAGGCCAAATCTCAGGCTTCAAAGTCCAAACATCACCGAGTGTCAGAATGTAGTCTTTGTAGTCGGCTTTGAGGGTTTGCATTTTGTGAGCAACTGCCAAAGCATCCTGCGACATTGGGTCATAACCTCTGGCGTAGTGAGGAATTTCTCCATAGGCAGTCTTGTGAGTTGAGTTGTTTCCCTCTAGTCCCCAGTTGGATGAGTGAGCGGTGTTGACTCCGTGCTTGACTAGAAAGTCCAACAGAATCCCAATCTGCATTCCATAGCCAGTTGGCTGATACGGAGAGTTTGACCAAGTGGTTATGGTCAGGTCTAATTTCTCAGGCTTCATTCGTTTCCTTTCTAGTCCCCACAATAGCAAAAACCCCCACCTTTTTGGGTGAGGGTCTTGCTCAGATTTTAGGGAACTATGCTGCTGAACCCTTGAAAATCTTGAAGTGGTCTTGGTGTGACAGGTTTCCATCAACACGGATCAAGAAGCGGAATACTGCAAGGTCGTTTGCGAACTTGTAGTCATCGCTTCTGTCAACGCGTAGGCCGCCTGCAACACGAACCTTGTAGCTTGGTAGGTATCCGAAACCAACCGAAGCGGCAGCTGAACCAACTGCTGCAACTGCTGGGTTCTCGTATACGCGGAAGCCAAGCAACTGGTCTGGCTGACCAGCCTGAAGTGAAGGCTGGAACAGGTATTGACCATCGTTGTCCTTTAGCTTACGAGCGTTGCGGATTGCGGTTGGGGACATTAGCCATCCAGTTCCCTGCAATCTGCGAACTGCGCCGTCTACTGAGTAGACAACATCTATGAGCTGATCAGCCGTAAAGAGGCCTCCAGCGATAGTGCCGTTCACAGCTGTTCCTGCTGCGGTGATGATACCGGTTGGGGCGTTTGAGCCACCTGCACCTGTGGTTAGAGCTGCGTTCACGGCAACACCGATTGAGTTTCCAGCTGCACGAGCTAGAACCTCTGCTACATCCACTCCGCCGTCTTCGATAAGTTCGCGAGCGACTGGAACAAGGAAGGCATACTTCTTTGCGCCTAGAGTGATTGAGCTGAAGGTTGGCTCGGACTCGTCAATTTCTGCGCCCGGTGCTTCGTAACCAGCGGTTCCGTAAGCGGTTAGGGTTAGAATCTCGGAATCCGTTTGCTGATGATTATTTATTATCCCAATGGATAGGTATATCTGCCTTGGAAGAGAAGTTTGAAGAAGAAGCAGGGTACATGATAGGTGAATTATCGAGTAGGTTGTATCATGGATATAGCAAAGGTTTGTTGCGTGAGGCACTCACGGGTATATTGCCTGATGAAATATTATTTCGAACCGATAAAAAAGGATTTACCGTTCCTCATGCTGTATTAACCTTGGAACATTTTAGAAATTGGGAAGAGGCAATATTAGGGGTGGATGCATTAAATAATTGGTGGGGTTTTGATTTGCGAAAAAATGAGTTTAAGAAAGGTGCTAATCCTGATTTATTATTTCGATGGGCATCCTTGGGTTATTTCTTCAAATTTTGGGGTTTGAATTCCTCTGATAATGTAAATCACAGATTTCAATGATAGCTCATAGACTCGCGAACCGGACTATAATTTGGCAGGGGCTAAAGGCTGTTTTAGCGATATTAGTGGTTGTATTATATTCAAGAATGATGGGTGCGGCCGGTAGAGGCCGTTTGAGTATTTGGCTAATGAATATCCAGTTGTTTATGCTGGTATTGGAATGGATGGTTGGCAGTACGTTGCCCAATTTTATGATTCAGTATGGTGTGAAACGGACATTGCGATTTTCAATTGTGCTTTCGATTGGGGTTTCCGCACTTTGGATGGCGTTGCATGGTTGTTGGATTTGGATAAATAATGGGGCACTCCCAATGTCCGAACTGTCTCTTGTATTCGGTGGCGGGTTGCTAATTTTGTTGTTATCGGTTGTAAATATTGTTTTAGGGTTTTACCAATTTAAAGGCCTGGTTGAGAAGAGAAATCAATTGCAGATTTCTATTGAATTTTTGAAGTTGTTGTTGCTGTTGGTTGCACTTGCGTTTATCGCAAAAATTATTGTAGTGGGTCCCTTACAGGGATTAGGTTTATTGGGTTTGATTTGGATTGCTCCTCCTGTTTTAAATACGGAATCGGTAAGTTGGGTTTTGATTTTTTCTATTGGTATTGCTATTTTGGTTTCGATACTGCTAAATAGAAAACAGTGGCGGATTGAACTAGAGAAAGATACTATCTCAGAAAATGGTGGGGACTCCGAGAATGGTGGGAAAGAGCCG
>OGVU01000025.1_pt1 | contig 18422 bp, 29 predicted proteins | sample 1575861 | NCBI WGS metagenome assembly OGVU01 (sample SAMN07581532, study PRJEB24739) | freshwater metagenome | place: Singapore | collected 2015-01 | reverse complement strand
TGAAGTGGATTACCATCATTATCTACAGTAGGGTCAGCTGATTTTTGACCTAGATATTTATCGTCAAAGTTATCAAAAGCAGCTAATGCTTGGTCGGCAGCTGCTTGAGCAGCAGAGGCAGAAGTGGCAGCAGCTGAGGCTGAAGTAGTAGCGTTACTCGCTTGTGTAGTAGCAATACCGGCTTGAGTTGTTGCTGTTGATGCAGATGTAGCAGCATTAGTAGCTGAAGTAGCAGAGCTAGTTGCACTTGCAGCAGCATTTGTTTCTGAAGTAGCGGCGTTAGTAGCTGCTGTGGTTGCTGAGTTTGCTGCAGAAGTTGCGGTAGAAGCACTTGAAGCAGCAGAGGTAGCACTATTAATTGCGCTAGTAGCTGAAGCTGAAGCGTTAGTAGCGGCTGTAGTTGCTGTGCTAGCAGATGTTGAGGCAGAAACTGCTGACCCTTGTGCGTTAATTGCGCTTGTGGCTGCATTTGAAGCTGAACTTGCTGCAGAAGTTGCGCTAGAGGCAGCACTGTTTTTGCTAGATAAAGCTGAATCTGCGCTATCAGAAGCAGAAGTTGCACTTGTAGCTGCGGCTGTTGCAGAGGATGAAGCACTAGAAGCGCTGTTAGCTGCGTTAGTTGCACTAATGGTAGCTGAAGCAGCGGCAGATTCTGCATTGCTTTTACTAGATAAAGCTGAGGCAGCACTCGCAGCAGCGTTAGTTGCAGAAGTTGTAGCAGATGCTGTGGCAGCTTGAGCGTCTGTTACTGCCGTACCAATTTGAGCTACACTGTTAGCCGCATTAGTAGCTGAGGTAGAAGCACTCGCAGCGCTTGTACTAGCAGAGGATGCTGAGGCGCTAGCACTAGTTGCACTGTTACTTGCAGAGGTAGCACTATTAGCAGCATTAGTTGCGCTAGTGCTTGCAGATGCCGCGCTGGCAGCAGCTTGACTAACAGAAGTACCAATTTGAGATAAACTATTAGCAGCGCTAGTAGCGGAATTAGCTGCGTTAGTAGCTGAGTTAGCAGCAGACGTAGCGCTATTAGCAGCAGACGCGGCTGATTCTGCAGCTAAATTACCGTATGTAACTGCAGAGGTTGTATTAGCGTCGTCGTATTGACCGCCATTAGCTAGGCTAGTTGTGGAACCTGGTTTTTGTTCGTAAGCCATTATTCCTCCTTAAATTAAACCGTTGGTGTTAAAGTTAATTTGAACATTACCACCAAGACTTCTACGCCACTTTTCTTCTTTATTTAGTGACTCAATATTTTCTTGGAATTTTGTTTGGTATCGTTGTTCCATTTTATCGTCAAACAAATATGCGCCTAAATTATATAGGGCACCCCAAGCAAGAAGTCTTTCATTTTGATCTCTTAACCAGTTATCAACTTCTTTACCAACGTACATTTTAGTTGTTACGGTTGGGTTATAAGCAGCGGCTTCTGCGTATGTTGAGAAACATTTTGTAACAGAATTAGCTGTTGAAAAGTAAAGGTTGGTACCGCCTGTTTCAACTAAAGTTAGGTAAGGTTGATTAGCGTCAGATAAACCAATTAAATAGTTAACAGGAATAACAGTATATAAAGCGTCTAATGCTGGTAAACGTCTGTAGTAATTGATCTCTACAATGGCACCAACTGCTAATTGTGGGTGAATATAAATTTTATTATCTTGCCACATCCAGTTATATACAGAATACTTTTCACCGTATAAGTCAAAGAAAGTTCTTTTATCAGTAACTTCATTGAACACTTTACTTACGTTACTAGGGAACGTAGAGTAAGATGTACCAGTGTTTGCTTGTGCGATAGTTCTAATATAGTTAAATTGGGTAAGGTCTTCTGGAATAATAAATGAAGTGTAGGCGTTACCAAAAGGTAAGCCTAGACTATTTTCACCAGCATTATCTTCTGCTGTTACAGTATAACGAATCGTAGCCTCTAGTGGAGGAATACGAAGTCTACGATAGCATTCGTCTGCGGAATATCTTAGACAATCCTGAATAACGCTATCAGGGATAGTATTTGTTTCTGGCTTGTTAGCCCAATCTCTTACTTTCGCTACGAGAGCGTCATATCTAGGTGTTGCCATAATTTAATCCTTATAGTGCTCGGACATTACTTGTTTTTAGTAATGGATAGTCCGTTTCAATAATTTGTTTTAATCGTCTTAAGCTAGCAGGGTCACTCATAAAGTCAGGAGAGTGAATGTCTAGTTTATATTTAGTTAAAATATCAATAGCAACAATATCAGGGATAATAGCGAATGATCTGTATGTACGACCATTACGGGAAATAGTATCCATCTCGCGTTGCTGGGCAGCGTACTCTTTATACGCTTCTACGTTTTGTTCTAGTTCAAAATCTTTTTCGTCTGTTTTAACTAGAAAGCTATTTGCATTATTTTCTTGTGATCGGAATCCCATTGTGTCCTCTTAAAATTAGTTCTTAAGTGCGGCGATAAATGCACCATCCACTGTAAAACAACCGTATTCATATAGCTCATTTGCGCCTGTATAGGCAGCTACGCTAGCGTCTACAATAGCGCCAGGGGTGGTATTAGCACCATCATAATACTTTACGTTAGTAATTCTACCACGTACAACATTAGGTGCTCTGTAAGCAGAACCGCCATCTTGTGTATCAGCAGAAGTTGTAATGGAAACTACATAATTATCGGGGATATATTTCTTGGTACCGTCAGTTGCAGTAATTCTTAAAAATTCCATTTATATCTCCAAATAAAAAGGGACAGGATATTATCCCATCCCTTTTAGGTTAGCTCAAATTAAGCGCCAGATAGACCGAAGATTAGACCACAGCCCTTGGGGTTGCGGCACTCTAGGGTACCTTCTTCTACGATTTGACCGATGATAGAGTCACCAAGCTGACCAAGGTCAACTTCTTGTAGGGGACGTAGTGAAGCGTAGCTGAACCACATTGGGTCATAGAGGAACGCGCTGAAGTTAGCAGCATTGTCTAGGCCAGATACGTTGGTATTAGAAATACCCATTACGTAGTTGGGAACAACCATGATGTCACCGAAGTCGGACATGTAGATCTCGACTGATTGACGGAGCTTACCGTCAGCGTCGATGTTACGACGAACGTTACCGTCGCCAGCGTTAGAGGTGCTAGAACCAGCAGCCTGAGCCTTAGCAGAGAAGACACGGCGGTTAGCAGGAGATAGCATTAGCTTAGTAGCCTTACCACCGTTTTCGTAGATGGCTTGCATTACGGTATCAATGTGTGATAGCTGTAGTGAAACCTTGTCTGAAGCGGTTACGGTAGTGAATGTACCAGCGATACCAGCACCAGGGTTAGTTGGGGCGGTGTACTCAGCAGGAGTAGCTAGTACGTTTAGAGCTGTAGCGGGAGTGGTAGTAGCAGCGGTGTAGTTAACCCAAGCTTGGTAACCACCGAAGGTACGAGTACCAGAACCGTTAGAGCTGTTCCAGCTGTTTACTAGGTCGAACTCAACGTCACGACGTAGTTCGGTACCACGCTTCTTGAGCTGGTAAGCGTATTCGTCAGCAACACCAGCTTGATCAACAGCACGCTTAGTACCAGTAACGGTAACAGTCTTGGAGTTGATCTGGGTGTAGTTACCTAGACGAGTACGGAAGGGTTCTGCGCCTTGAGCAGCGTTCTGAGTAGCGTATGATACGCCTTCAGCAACAGCGCCAGAAGCAGGAGGAGTTAGTTCGTCAGTCTGCCACTCGTGGAAGACAGCAGTAGCTTTGGTCTTACCAATAGAGCTTAGGAAAGGAGTCTCGTCGCGAGAAATCATTGAAATGAAATTCGCTAGGTCTTCTCTTTCGCCAGCGTTGACAGAGTTACCAGTAGCGGTAGCGCTACGGGCGGCGGCCTTTGGACCACCAGTTCTAAAGTTATTTGCAGCCATTTTAATTTTCCTTTATTAATAGAAACAATTTTTAAAGTTTACGGCTGATTGAAGAAATTCGTTTTAGGAATTCGGTCTCTTCATCCTTAGATGCTTGACCTGCAAGAACTTTCTTTCGGGTGTCTTCTGCGCGTAGCTTGTCCTTAGTTGATTGTGGGGTTCCCTTCTTAGAGGGTACACTTTTAACTTGAGGAACAGCTTTACGCTTTACTTCACCTTTTTCCTTAGCTGTTTTAAGCTTACGATAATCGTTAATAAACTTAACAGCTTCAGGACTATAAATCATTTCAAGTAACTGCTCAGGAATACCTTCCTTAATAGCAAATTCGCGGATACTCTTAGCAACTTTTTCATCGAATTCGGGTACAAGATCTTTGATCTTTTCATTGAATTGTTCTAATAACACTTGTTGCTGTTCTGCTTGTTGTTCTTGAATTTTTTCTACAACAGCCTTTGTTTTCTCTTCACGCTTAGTGCGAGCATTCCAATAGGCTTCTTGAACTTCTTCCCGTTTCTCTTTAAGCTCACGAGCAGTGTATGTATCACCGTCTTCTTTAGCTTTTTCGATCTGCGCAGTTAGGGAATTATATTCACTAGCTAGTTTAGTCTCAATAGCTGATAGTTCTTCATGAACCACCTGGCCTAGAGTTACTAGCTCTTGTAGTTTTTCAGTTCGTTCTTGTTCGATTTGTTTCTTCAACTCACCGAGTTCACGCCCCTTTTGAGATAAATGCTTATCAGTAGAATAACCCTTACGGATTTCTTCTAGGGTAACATACTCAGTCTTACCGTCAATAGTGACAGGTACTTTGTATTCCCAATCAATGTCTTCTTCAGAAGGTAAATCGGCATCTTGGGTAGACGTATCATCCTCAGCTTCTTCTTCCTCTTCAGAATCTTTTGATTCTGCATCGTCATCTAGGTCATTTTCAGCGTCCTCATCGGCCTCCGGGACTTCTTCTTGTTCTTCCGATGATTCTTCTGGACTTGGGACGCTATCGTCTTCTTCTGGTAGAGATTCTTCTTTTAAACCCAATAGCTCTGCAGCAGGTGAGTTACGAAGAATGTCATCAAGACTTTTTGCTTCCAAGTCTGCACTATAACTTCCGTCATCAAAGTCCTTGCTACTGATTTCAGAAGCAGGGGTATTGGTAGAGAGATGTGATAGATTCATAATATTCTATTGCCTTTATGTCCGTTATTGTTTTGCAGCAGCTTTAGCTTCTCGCGCTGCTTTCATTCGTTCACCAAAATCAGCCTTTGGTTTGTCGATTAGTTCATCAATAATCTCAATTGATTTATGAAGATTAATTAACACAGGCGCATAATTCTGTGACCGACCTACACCACCATTTTGCCCACACAGGGCTAGTTCACGTAGGATTTCTTTACGTGCTTGTTCAAGCACTTTCTTTGCATTTTCTAAATCATTGCTCATTGGTATCATCGCCCTCGCTCTCTGCTGAGGAATCTTTCTTTTGTTGGTTGATAAATTTCATGTTATTGCCGTAGGTCTCAATTCCTACAAGCTTCTCTTTTACGGAACCCATAGCCATAGCAACAGAGTAAAGGTACTCACGTTCTTTGGTGCAGTGTGGTTCTGATTTAAGCCATGCTACAAATAAGTCAGCAAGGATTTCAGAGTATGCTTCATTAAAGAATTGTTCTCTTTCGCGTTGAACGAATTGTGCTCGTCCAAGGGCAATTTGTGCATCACGGAATGGCTCAACCTTATATTCGCCTGTTTCGTGATTCATCTTAGGTTTTAGTCTCTTCTCTAAACCGTTTCGATATTTGTCCATATTTATTTCTTAAAGAACCCTCCCGCCCTATTTCTAGGTGGGAGAGCCGTGTTGTTAATTACATTTGTTGATTAGGTAACTCAGCGGCTGGGCCAGATACTTGAGGTTCTTGAACCCCACCCTCTGGTCTGGAGGCATCACCAGCTAAGTCGGACTTAATTGCTTTGTTAGCCATGACAAGAAGCTCTTCAATCTTAGGTGGAGAGGGTAACTCAACACCTTCTTTAGCAGCTTGAATATAAAGCTTAGCCCACTCTTGATGGGACTTATCAAGCGCAACCATAAGCTGTTTAATGTTATCTTGCATAGCGTTCTTAGATTGAACGTTAGTTAAGTCAACAGTAGCTTGTCGTTGTGCGATGTCAAGTAACTTTACTTTTTCTTCTAGCTGTTTTAGCTTTTCAGCGGCCTGTTGTTCAGCATCTCGCGCAGCTGCAGCCTTCTCAATAAACTCAGGTTTAGTATAATCTACTAAATAGTCTAGTGGATCTAAGTCTAAAGCTTCAAGAGTCTTAGCAGCAATTAATGCAGCAGCGGCTGGATTAACCACACCACCAGCACCAGCTTGTTGTAGTGCAGGTAGGATCTGTTGACCAACAACAGTCATCTTCTTAACAATATTGCTGTTACTGTTTTCACCTACGTCAGCATCAATCCATAGAAGCATGTTGTTAGGTAGGGTACCTGGATCAACTGAGCGATATACCTCATTCTGATCAAAGTAACCTACTTCATGGCCACGCATTTTATCGCGGATTGTTTTGTAAACACCTTCAACTAGTCTCTTAATACCAGTTTCTACAAATCTACGAGCCATGTATTGAATACGTACTTGAGCAGCAGTCATTGCTCTTTGCATCTTTTCTTCAGAGTTACCTGAAACATACAGAGTATCATTCAAACCTTGAGCAGCTTTAGATAAGCCAGTAGCTTGCTCTTTATGTAGCTGTAGAGTTTCAAGCAACGGTACTGTACCCGTACTAATAACGTCAGGGGTTAGTGCAGACACAGCAGTTTGAGGATTACCGTTAGTAGCAATAATCTGCTTAGGCTTCATGTTTTGAAGCGCACTAAAGTCAACTACGTTAGGGTCAGCTAGCTTAGGTGAGTAATTAGTTAGGTAAACGTTTTCTACGAACCCACGAAGAATAGCGGTAGTAGCTAGTGTTGATGGACGAATCATGTCAGCAACAGATAAGCCAAAGAATTCGTGAGGAACTTCAAATGGGCATAGTGCAGCTAGTGGGATCATATCACAATCTTCTTCAAGAAGAATTGTAGCACCAGCAATAATAAAGTGCTTTAGCTCTGCAATACCGTCACCATCACGGTCAACACGTAACCAGCATTCAATAACAGTAATTTGTCGGTTAGCTTCAGAAGGGAATAGCTCCCTTGAATTTCCACCTAGCCAGTACTCTTCACCAACTAGACGCTTACGAGCAGCTTGCTCTTCGGTGTACTTAGTAGCCCAATCATAGCTACCGTCTCCAATGGCGTCCCAATCAATGTTCTCTGCAATATCGGGGAAATACTTTCTAACTTCAGATCGAGTCATATCAATCTGAATACCAACGAATGCTGCGTCATCTAGTGAGTGCGCATCACGAGTAATACGGAAACATTCAGGATGAACGTTCTTAATCATTACTCTGGTTTTGTTATGTTTTCTTTTTAGACGTACATCTTTGTATACCATATTGTATACAGCATTACCGTCTTCATCTGTGCCTAGTTCTTGCTCATACTTTAAATCACCAATGATTTCTACATCATCATCAGCAAGAATAGTGTCTAGGTTATCCTGAGAAATACTGTCGTACTCTTCAAAGGAGTATTCAAAGTCTTCTACATAATCCCATCTTACAATAGAATTTTTCCATAGTAAAGATGCTTTAAGCCAAGTGTTTAATACTTCCCAACCTTTATTCTTTTTAAAGATTTCGTAGTTAACTAGGTCGGAAGCTACTTTAGCGTTATGATAGTCTGTAGGAGTTTTACCAGCAGGGAGGAATCGAGCTAGTTTATTGTTGTTAAATAGAAGTTCGGAGATAATAGCCGCATAACCCTCAACAGCTTCTACTGTATCAGAAGATACAATCTGAGACACACCTTGAGGAGTTAAGTGGAACTGTGGCATCATGCCATACTCGTAGGTAGCCTTCTGTCGTTCTCTTGCTAGGTCAGAAGAGTTTAAGAAGTCACCGACTGAGTTAGCTACACCCTGCTCAATCATAGCAAGGAGTTCGTGGTCACCTACTGGTTCTTTATATCTATCCGTAAATCTTACTACGTTGTTTGTTGTTGCCATTGTAAACCTTTCTTGGTTTCATTCATACATTCAATCAGGTCTACAATGACCTCTATTGTTAATCTTCCAGACATCCCACCCGCTGGTTGCCCCAGGTCGGACACAAAGGGATAATCAAGATCCCCGAATGGGGAGTGTTCGTCCAGACCGTTCTCCAATCTTTTCAGTTGGATTAACCTGTTTGTTAGGTTTTTGTTGTTTCAAGAATTGTTTAATTTCTTGAGTTTGCTTTTTATCGTTATTAAATACTGTCATGTTTATAACCAAGTAGTTTCTTGTGGTACAAAAGAACTCATCTTCTGTGTGAATGGTACATTGTTTGTTGTTAACCTGTCTGCGTGAGTTCTAATCACTTCAAGAACAATAGCCAGAGCAATAACTGTATCGTCATTATGTCCAACAATAGCGTTAGTCTTACCACTATCATCAGCAATATAATTCATCAATTCCCCAATAACAATTCTTGAGGGGATCCAGATATCTTCTTGCTCAATAGCATTCTTTAAGAAACCAATAATAGCAGGCTTACTTGCAGAAGTAGTTCTCCAACCAATCCTTGAGCCTTCCTCTTTTGAGACATTAGCCATCTTTGTTTGGTAGTACATATTAACGTAACCCATCTGAGTGAGTCTGTTAAGTGTAGCAATACCCATAGAGTTTGACTCTACAGCTAATAGTGCATTGTTATAGTATCTACCTAAGTAGAATAGCATATCACCAAACTGAGAAGGATCAATAGTGTTGTTTCTATACACAGCACATACTTCTCTATCTTTGTTCATGACAATAGCTGTTGAGTAATCTTTACCTACCCCAAGAGATACATCAGCACCAATAGCAAAAGAATCTTCAAAGGTAGGATACTTAAAGATCTCAATTGAACCTTTAGGTTTTTCTTCCATCATTGAAGAATCAAAGTTAAACTCCATCGTCTTTAATACAGGCTGAGGAATTAGCTTAGATAACTTCTCAATGTTAAATACATTAGAACCGGAAACAATAAATGCTTCTTCGGGGGTAGCAGGGTACTCTTGTCTGAACTTATCAGACCCACCCTCAGCAATCTTTAGTCTTCTCCAGTATAATTGATCATTGTCAAGATTAAACCTGGTTACTAGTGTTTCTTCTTCTTCAGTTCTTTCAAATGTTTCTGGCGCAGCCCGTCGATATTCCGGCATTAAATACCAGGGTACAAATATAGGTATATACTCATTCTCACCATTAACAGCACCCTGCCAAAGTCTATGGAAAGCATTCCCCACACCATTAGCAGTACTCTCAAGAATTACTTCAGTACCCGGCGCTTGAGAAATACCCTGGAATAAACCAGCAAGAATTTTTTCATCATGCGTCCAGAAAGCTACTTCTGAAAGGTGAGCAATAGTTGGTGTTGTACCTCGGCCTGCTTCCGGAGAACCGGCAGTATATAGCCTGTAACCCGAATCATTATGCTCAAACATAATTTCCTTGGCATTTGACTTCTTGAAAGAAGGTCTAAACTCTTCAGGCATATTTGCAATAGTATTCCTAGACATACTAAATAGAGCATCAGACGTAGCTGTGTCGTGCGCCATGACGACTGATTTATTGTATGCATTGAAGTAGCTCTTCCAAAATACTCTTGCTGTAGTGAACGTACTTAAGCCCATCTGTCGGGCTTTAAGAATAATCGCTCTAACTCTACCAGTCTCTTTAAGCTGTTTCTCTAGAGCATCATTAACAATCTTTTGTGCTTCGTTAAACACAAAGGGTTGAAACCCTTTAGAACTGTCTTTAGGTAGAATTTTAATTTGTTCTTTAGCAAATAATTCAAAATTATCTTTATATTCGGCAAGCTTCTGTCGCTTTTTTAACTCACGAAGCGCCTCTAGTTTTTGTTTGTTAGTAATAGCCATATGGTTATGTGTCCTTATTTGAGAGTATAACTTAAATATGTGTACATATTAGTGCGTTATCTCTACTATTAGGAACCGACTACTTAGTATTACTTTTTAAAAATGTATACTTGAGTATACAGTTTATTATAGGAAATTATTGGTATTATTTTTATTGCGAGAAGGTACTTGGGATACTTTATTTGGGGTACCCCCAGGTTTGTTTTAGGGGAGTTTTAGTTTGGGGATTGTAGTGTGGGTATGTGTCTCTTTGTGTGAAAGAAAAAGATGTGTTGTTTGTTGGTTAGCCCCTTGTTGGTTTCTGACCCCCCTTGCTTTCGTTTTGCCTTGCTTGCTGGTGCGGTGGCGCTCGCCCCTGCAGGCTTCCTTCAGTAGCGCTTGTTTAGGAGTGTAACGTGTTTGATGCTTTCTTGTTCTTCATCTTTGGTTGTATCGTCATGGGTTGCCTTGCATTGATGTTTGCCTTTGGGTTGTGGCCCCTTGGTTACGTTGCTGCATTGTCAGGCCTTGTGTTGTTCTTTCTTGTTACTAACCGTCAGGAGATGTGAAATGATTTACTATGTATATTCAAAGAAGACTGGTCGTCTTATCGACAAGACAAACAAAGTAGAAGATCTTAACAAGTATCTTCCTCATTTGGTTGATGTAGTAACCTACTGACAGCTTTCTGATAGGGTATTCTCAGAGTACTCTATCGGGGACGCTGTTGTCCTGTTTGCCATTTCAAGGAGAAAATCATGGCACAAGTTAAGTCTGCTTTCATTTCTACTGGTTACGCTGTTAAGGGTGACACCGTCACTGCAGCATACACACAAGAACCTTCTATGCTGATGGCTCTGTACATTGATGCTGAGAATAAGTTCATTTATGCAGTTGACGACAAACAAGTCATCCGCAAAATGTCTATCACGCGTGACGTAGAGTATGCACGTAAGCAATTCCGTATTGCAAAGAAGCTTGTAGGTAAGCAAGTTCGTTTCGGCGTTACTAGTGGTTGGAACAGCAATGTCTGGTTCAACGAAGTCATCGAGGCTTAATTAACCAACTGATCATAGGGACGGTACATTACTGTCCCGTATTCAAGGAGAAATCAAATGATCAACCAACTCATCAAACACCTTCCTACTATCGACCCTGAGAACATCAAGGAATTCTATGAAGAACGTGCTGGTATCCGAGAGTTCGATGGTGGAATGTCTAAGGAGGCTGCCGAAAAACAGGCCTTCTATGACACTATTGCGTTCTTCGGTTACGAACACAGCATCAATCAAGCCACAAACATCTAAGGAGCAATCATGGCTAAGTATATCCTTCTCACACCTCTCATCCCTGAGTTCTTTGGTATTGAATCACACGATGAACTACTGGAAGCTGTCAACGAGTTTGGCTGTGGTCTTCTTCTCAGTCACTTTCCCTCTGGAGACTATTGTGCTTTTGCTATCTCTGATACCAAAGACGCACTAACTAACATGACTGCTGCTGTAGAGCTTCCAGGTATTGTACTTGAGTACACATCCATCTATGACCAAGCAGAAATCCTTCTCTGAAAACAACGGAGGTAAAACAGGATGGCCACCAGGACTGTTACAAGATGACAGTTCTAAGCTAAGCAAATGGTTATCTAACAAACTAGGAGCGTTATATGAGTACAAACAACGACAAACAACCAACTTACCCAACAAAGACTCTACTTCAGGGTAAAGTATACACACGACATACCGACGTACAAGCAACCTGGAAAGCTTTTGGATGGAAACCCACAAAGAAACAACAGAAAGGTACACAGAAATGATACTAACTAAACACCGTGATAAACTTAACCTTGAAATCACAAAGGAAGAACTATTATTCCTGATAAATAACCTGGGAAGTAACCCACAAACAGTAGAAGACCAAGAACTAGTCACAAAATACCTCAGAGAACTTACCAGTCTACAGTCTTTTGCTATCAGTTATGAGCAGTACATGCTTGAACAGGAAGCTATTGCTGAAGGACGTATCCGAGTTACAGCATAAAGTGACAAAAATACCCACAAAAATGTCACCAAAAGACATATTCTTGCGAGATGTGCGGGAAATTGTTGTATTTGGGTACGTTTCTTGTGGGTGTATAAAAAGTTAAAGGTAATAAGTACCCAACTACAATACCTCAACTACAATACCCTCATACAATACCCAACTAAAATACCCACCAAAAATCCTGAAAGAAGCGCAATGAAAGCTGAAATCATCAACGAAACATCATTCAAACCATTCTCCATTAAAGTCACATTCGACACCTATGCCGAGGCAAAACTGCTAGACACTCTCCTAAAAATGAATGTACGTATTCCTGAGTACATGATCAAAGAAAATGAAATTGTTGAAGAGCACGAAGATGACCTTATTCACGTAATGAACACTATTCGTGATGAAGTCTCAAAAGGCCTTACAAATCAATGACTTATTTAGTCGGTACCTAATAGATATATCTTCCAGTCCGGTAAATTATTATAGAGAATATAATATAAGTATCTTTAATTAAAGTAACTTAGTTATATTCTCTTTAATTTAAGTAACAGTAAAACAGAGAACAAACAAATGACTTATATCCATGATACAGTAATCCGAGAATATCTCTCCGGTAAGATTATCCAAGTCAAGAACAATAAAGGTACTTGGAAAGATGTTAAGAAGTATGGTACAGAAGATAGTATTCCTATGTTTGTGAATAGTCTTGAGTATCGAGTTAAACCTAGCAATCGTTATTGTTTCTTTCATACCTCAGGGAATCTACTATGTGAAGGTAAGTCAATTGATGATCTTAATGGGGTAATGTTTGAATTCCCAGAATTTGAGCCTTCAGGTCCACATATTATGATCAAGTATAATGAAAATGGAAAAATCGTCAAAACGTACCACTCTAACACTGCTTCAACAAAATACTTCAATGAACAAGTCAGCTAAAGAAATCTATGATGACCTGATTAAACGTATCAAAGATAAAGTTAATAAAGAAACTTCTATTGTCTATGATCCGGCTACAGGCATACAAAAGTGTTTTCTAAGAGGAAAACTACTATGGGTAAAGAAAGTAAACAAGTACTAATCTACCGTTGTGAATGTCCAAACTACTTAGAGTATGGTAATGTGCATGAACATCCACCATATAAAAAAAAAGGGATTGGATGTATCTACCAACTCCTGAAAAAGATGGTATAAAGTACTACGATATGCGTCATGTATGTGGTTGTAGTACTTTAAAACAATTCAACATATGGTGGCCTAAAGGTAAGTGGGTTACTGAAAAACCTAACAATCAATACCTTATATTCTCTGTTAATAAGCGGTATGTCAAGTACGGTAAAAGCCAAGTAATGTTTACCAGAAATAAAGCTAAGATTGTAGGTGCCCTAACTAAAGACCATAAAAGAGTATTCTTCAATGAATCATTCACTTACAGCGATTATCAAAGACAAAAAGGGGAATGTACTGGCGATTGGTAAAAACAGTTATACAAAAACTCACCCATACCAAGCTAAATGTGCTAAAGAGGTAGGTTTACCTGAAAAGATATTCCTACATGCTGAGATTGATGCTATCCTTAAGTGTCAAGATCTGTCTAAAGCATATTCAATTCATATCTTTCGTCAAGGAAAGTCAGGAAAATGGCTACTAGCAAAACCGTGTCCAGCGTGCCAAACAGCAATAAACAGAACACCGATAAAGAAAGTGTATCATACCTAGTGTTTGGTACCTGCGAGAACGGTGACCTAGATGAAGAATGCTTTATTGTAATTAAGAAACCCATGTCATTAAATGAAATTGTAAATATGGTACACAATGAATGGGGTAATTATGAGCTTAATAAACTTCGTATTTTACCCATCAAAATGTCCCAAATGAAAAGTATAAAACAAACAATTGAGCTTGTATGAACAAATCTTACACAATCAATCCTGCAAATAAACCTTCTGTATGGATAGAGCGTAAGCGTTGGTCTGTACCTGATGGATTCTACTACGATACATTCTCTGGTGAAATCTTCTACCTCTCTGAGAATACCTACGTAGAGTACCTCGGTCGTATGCCTGATAAGCAAAAACAATTAAACCTAGTCGGTACCTAATAGAGAACAAATAAAAAGACCACAATTAAGTGGTCTGTTTTATTATTCAATGCCTTCTTCCTTAAGAATTTTCTTAAGTTCTTCATCAGATAAGTCTTCAACTTTACTGATATTTGTTTGTTCTAAACGAGCAAGCTTAGGCATCTCGAATTCTGCAATCTCTTTAGCGTATCTAGCTGCATCCTCAAAATTATCTTGATTAAGAGCATGCATCATTGACATCTTTAAAACGTCAATTGCTTTGATATCAACTTGAGAAAGGACTTTCTTAACGGCTTCCGCACTACATTGAAACTCCTCAGTTAACACTCGAATCGCTTCTGTATTGCGTTTTCGTGATTCAACAGAGTTCTTTTGAAGTTCTCTTGCCATCTCCGGTGAAGTAATCATCCTTAAATTCTTAATTGAATTAGGATGTACTTTCACATACTTCTTTTTAATCATAAAAATCTCCTGATAGTACTATCTATTAGGTACCAACTCTTTCAAAATATCCAAAAGGAAAATCTAAAATGACTACTCAAGCAAACAACGAAGTCCGTAACGTAATCCTCTCTAACGTTGACCTCTACTGGGCCAAACTAAATCCCGAGAAGCCTGTCTCTCCCTTCGGTACAGAGCAATGGGAACTAACCGTACAAGTACCTAAAAAGCGTGAACGAGAAATTGCTGGTTTGGGTAACGTTAAAGAAGGCTTTGAAAAAGGTACCGTTGCTGTTAACCTGAAAAAGAAAGCACAAAAGAAAGACGGTACACCTGCTGCTGCCGTACGAGTAGTTGACGCTAAAAAGCAACCTCTAGACCCTAAACTAATCGGTAACGGTTCTAAAGGTAACGTAATGCTAATGCTGAAAGACTATGAGATTAAAGCACCTAACGGTAAAGTAACCAAGTCAGGTACAACAGTAACACTCACTGCTGTACAAGTCACTGACCTAGTTAAATATGTTCCCAAGAACAATAACTTCGTAGACTTCGATGAAGTTGAAGGTACCTCTAACGAAGTATCTGACGAAGAAATTCCCTTCTAAATCATAGACTTATAAAGACCTGTCCCTAACCGGATAGGTCTTTTTATTCCAATATGATCGGTCTACTAGCTATCTGTATAGTGTATTACGTGTGGTATAAGGTAAGCTTTGAATGAACAAACAACTAGCTTACGCCATATACACATTCATCGCAATAATGCTTTTTCTACTAACCTTAAGGACATTCAAATGAAAATCGTCATGTACAATGAACAGGACACAAAAGTGGCGCAACAATTCCTACAATCATTGTCTTCTGCAATTCCTGTACCTAAAATGAATAAGCAAATTATTCTAAACTCACTGAAAAATACACTAAAAGATCTTGAATGGAAACTTCACTACGATAAAGCAGAAGCTGCTGCCTTATGGGATAAGTGTGATAAAGCTAAAGCAATAACAACTGAAATGTACTACGAAATGTATAAACAATACAAAAACCGTATTCGTAGTACCCAATATAAACTAAAACAACTACGTGAAACCATCCGTCAAGTAAAGAAAATCAAATGAATGAAGATCGTAAACTAGCTACAATCCGTAGAATCTCTGAGCTAAAGCCAATCAAAGATGCTGACTTAATTGAAGTTGCAGTAATCGATGGTTGGCAAGTCGTTGTTAAAAAGGGTGAATTTAAAGTAAATGACTTGTGTATTTACCTTGAAATTGACTCATGGGTTCCTAATGAATTAGCACCATTCCTCTCCAAAGATAAAGAGCCTCGTGAGTACAAAGGTATTAAAGGTGAACGACTAAAAACTATCAAGCTTAAAGGCGAACTTAGCCAAGGCCTAGCTCTACCCGTAAACAATATTGATACAAACTTCTTTACAGAAGGTTACGACTTAACTTCTGACTTCAATATCCTAAAGTGGGAACGTGAAATTCCTGCACAGTTACGCGGTAAAATGGCTGGTAATTTCCCGTCATTTATCCCTAAAACTGACCAAGAACGTATTCAAAACTACAAGTTACCTCAAGATAAAAACTATTGGGAAGTAACTGAAAAGCTTGATGGTTCATCAATGACTGTTTTCCGTAATAACGATGCAGTAGGTGTATGTAGTCGTAACTATGAACTAAAAATTGATGATACTGAAAACTCTTTTGTAAATACTGCGATAAAGCTTGACTTATTTGACATTCTGAATAACGCTGGTCTAAACATTGCTCTTCAAGGAGAATTAATTGGCCAAGGTGTACAAAAGAATCCTTATGAACTCTCAGAACTTGAGTACCACATCTACGATATTTTCGATATCGATACACAACGGTACTATCTCCCTGCAGAGCGACAAGCCTTATGCAAAGAACTATGTCTCAAGCACGTACCTGTATACGCTGATTATGAAACTGATTCAAGAACTACAATTTCAGAACTACTTACCTTTGCAGAAGGACAATCTAGTCTTAACCCTAACACACAACGTGAAGGATTAGTATTCAAGAACAATATCAACAATGAATCATTCAAAGCAATCTCTAACGCATGGTTATTAAAGAATGAATGACGTAGAAAAGTTTTGGAATTCACTTCAAAAGTTTAACTTCCCTAGATGGAAGCCTTGGAATACCTTAGAACCTATGGAACAAATGCAAGTTGTTCAAGGTATTAATATGATTCTTGGAGTAGCAACATGAGAACGCATTATCTAGAAGTACCTTACATGAATAGTCAAGTTGAAGTTGAATTTGACTACTATAAAGGATGGGCAGGTAACCGTGAAGAACCACCTGAACCTGAAGAGATTGAAATTACTAAAGTAGTTTATAGAGGTACTGACGTAACTGATATTGTAGATATTGAAGCTTTACACGAAGATTTAACTGACTTAATCCATAAAATGCAGGAAGAAATGTATGACGAAGATTAAAAATGTAAAGGACTATTTTGTTTTTATTAAGCAAGGTTATGATCGACCATACTTTTGTGTAGCTGGTCGTGAAATTAACCTACAAGATGCAGTTTGTTTCCTAACCAACAATGAGGCTGTTGACTATGCAGAAGCTAAAAGTAAAAAGATCAATGAATCCAGAAGTAGCAGCGAAGGGTAAACTTGCTCTTGAGCAATGGCGTAAAGAAAAAGCATATGCTGAGAAGAAAGGTGGTAAATTTCTTGAAGCATGGCTTGAAGAGCAATCCTTAAAGAAAGCTCAAAAGAAAACTACGCCTATGCAAGCAATTAAAAACTTTTGTAATGATTGTGTAGCTACTCGTACAGACATTACTAATTGTACTGCTCGTCAATGTGCTCTCTGGATTTATAGGCCATATCAAAATGACAAAGAGTGATTACATTAGTGCGGCTATTTTTGGTAGAAAACCATTCAAACAATTATCAGAAGCTGCTATTATTTTCTTTCATTGTGGTATTCCTCTTTTACGCGCAAAAATTTACTTAGATAGGCTAGAAAATAAGTTAATCAAAAAAACAAAATGATACTTCATGGAGTATTAATAATGATTGAACATATTATTGTAGGAGCTACAGGTGTAGGATATCTTATTGTAGGTATTCTGCAAGGTCTCAAAGGTGAAACTGCTAATAGTATTATCTGGACAGGGTATGCTATTGGACAAGTAGGTTTATGGTTAAATTTAAAATGAATAGTAAAACACAAGAGCGCGCCTACAAGCGCAAGCAACTCGACGATGCACCGGAGGCACCGCTATGACACCGAAACAAGAGGCCGCGCTGCGGCTGGCGCTAAAACGCGCTTTCAACCTCGGGCAAACATACTGGCAACAGTCCGACAGCAAATACACAAGCCAGTGGAAAAAGGCAGATGTAACGCTGGCATCGTTTAACTGGCTTGTTGAAGATACCATTAACGAAGCACTGGCCGAGCAGCCAGCACAGCAGGATGGCCCCGTCAACGAAGGCTGGCAGCTTACCGTTGCGAACGGTCACTCAGGCTATGGCGTGTACGCGCACATGGAGGACTACCCGGAAGAAGGCGCGGTGTTGGTTCAGTCCATTGAGCAGCCAGCACAGCAGGAGCCGGTGGCGCTTGACCGCCTCTACATCGAAGCATTGATCGAAGGTCTGTATCAGAACGAAGACCCCGTTTCGATTGATGCCGCAGAGGAATTCCAGCGCCTTCTCGGAACACACACATCCCCACCAGCAAGCAAGCCGCTGACGGATTTTCAAATCGAAGCCGATATGTTTTGGAATTACGACGATGCTGAAACACCACACGACAGCGTTGAAGAATTCCTGAACAATGAAATTTGCAATGGGTGTCTTGAGGTCGGTGCCGCATTTACGTTGTTGCGTGCCAAACGTCTTCCAAACATAAAGATAAAAGTCACGAACATTGATGAAAACGAATCTGAAGCCGAATACGAAATCATCGTTTGCATCAAATATCGTGACTGGGAAAC
>OGVU01000024.1_pt1 | contig 18736 bp, 37 predicted proteins | sample 1575861 | NCBI WGS metagenome assembly OGVU01 (sample SAMN07581532, study PRJEB24739) | freshwater metagenome | place: Singapore | collected 2015-01 | reverse complement strand
ATAGAATCAATGGCTCTACTGGGTCTACTGGATGGGTAACTGGGAATGCTAATAATGATTTCTTTATGTATTCTTTTACATCAGGAACTCAAGTTATGACCCTAAAACCATCTGGTAACGTAGGTATTGGAACAAGTAGTCCAAGTGTTGCTTTAGAAGTTGGCGTTGGTTCTATTGCAAGTCCGATAACAACACAGACACTTAGGGTTAACGCTGGGTCTTATAATCAATCGTCAACATCTAATTTAGATTTGTTCAACTGGGGTAATAATTTTGGTAATCCTCTTGGTTGGAGAATAACATCGAGTACAGATTCTGTTGGTGTTACTGTTGGTAGATTTTTATCATTCAATACTGTTAGTATGGATGGTGGTGGTGGAGTAGGCTCCTCTACCGAACGCATGCGTATCACAAGTGCAGGAAATGTTGGTGTAGGTGGTACTAACCCAGCAGCAAGACTTGAGGTTATTGGCGGTAGCTTCGCAGTAAACACGAACACAGGAACGGTTACTCCAAACACTACTGCATCATTTAGGTCAATCAATACAACTGCTACTGACAGGGTATTAGAGGCTTACTCAATTAGCTATTCGGCTTTATTCTATCTACAAAACAACGGTTCTTACTTCTTCGCAGGTTCTAACCTATCAGATGCAAGAGCCAAGAAAGATATAACTTACTTTAACGAGCCTATCTTAGATAAGGTGATGCAATTAAAGCCTGCTTCATTTAGATACACTCAGAATGATGAGAATATTAAAGGTGGGTTTATCGCACAAGAAGTAAAGGAGATATTCCCTGATTTAGTAACTAAAACTCAAGACGAGGATGATTTGATGGGTGTGGACTATTACGGAGTGATTGCGTTACTAACTAAAGCAGTACAAGAATTAAAACAAGAAATAGAAGAATTAAAAAATAAATAATGGAATTTAAATGGATATGGGTGGCTTCGGATGTTCACCTAAATGTAGATGGTCTTAAAGACGTAGTTTATAACATTCATTGGAGAAGAAGTCTTACCGATGGTGATTTAGTGGTTGAGGTTTATGGCACTTGCCCTGTTGGCGAACCTAATCCTGAATCATTTACCGATTACGAAAATCTTAAAGACCCAGAGGTTTTTGCGTGGCTTGAAGAATCCCTCGATGTGGAAGCTATTGACGCAGGACTGACAGCACAAATGGATGAAAAGAAAAATCCAGTAAACGCTACATTACCACCTCCATCTTTTGAAAATTAAGGTATTAGATACTGATTTAGTTGTAGGTAGTTTAAAGCGAACTATCAACTCTGTGAATATTCTACCATTTAGGTACGAATTATTTTGCGAGGGTGTAAATGTAATGTGTCAGCTTCTTGATGAGCAAAATTGTATTTGTTTGGAAGAAATTATATTTATCAATAAGGAGAAGCTAAATAGATGGGGTGATGATGACAATTACCTTGTTCAAGAATGTTTAATCAGACTTGGATTAAAAGAATATAACGAAAACGAACAAGGCAAACGAGATATAAGTAAATGAAAGATTTAATAACAATAAATTTTAGCGAATACTCACAACCTAAGTTTGTTGAGAAGAAAAACCAAGAGTGGGTTTCTTATGGTGAGGATAACAAATATCCTTTTCATTTGCTTTCTTTGCTAAATACATCTGCGAAGCATAATGCTATTATTAATGGTAAGGCTAATTACATCGCTGGAAAAGGTATTTACTTTGAAGACGAATCAAAGCAAGAGTTGGTAAACAAACCAATCAACCGTGCTGGCGAAAATATCAACGATATTCTTGAGAAAGTAACTCTTGATTTAGAAACTTTTGGTGGTTGTTATTTAGAAATCATTTACAATAATTTTGGAGATGCTGTCAGCCTTTATCATATTGACTATTGCAAGGTTCGTTCAAACGCTGATAATACTTTTTTCTACGTATCGGAAGAATGGGAAACAAAAAATAAACCATTAGACTTAATTCCGATTTCAGCGTTTAACCCTAACAACAAACAAGGCAAGCAAATCATTTATATCAAGGAATATAGACCGGGTGTAAACACTTACACTTTACCTTCTTATCAAGGTGCATTAAATTACATCGAACTTGATGTTGCAGTAAGTGAGTTTCACTTAAATGCTATTCACAATGGAATGATGCCATCTAAGTTGATTAGCTTCAACAATGGAGTTCCTACTGATGAAGAACAACGTGTCATTGAAAGAAAAGTAAGAGATAAATTTACTGGCGAAAAGAACGCTGGTAAGATTATCATCAACTTTACTAACGACCCAGCGAAGGCACCTACAATCTTAGATTTAAGTTCATCAGATTTAGACAAACAATTTGATTTATTAAATCGCACTATTCAACAAGAGATTTTCTCTGGTCATCGTGTAACATCACCAATGTTATTTGGTATCAAGAGTGAAGGTCAACTTGGTGGTCGTAACGAGTTGCGTGAAGCATACGAGATTTTCCAAAACACTTATATTAATGGCAAACAACAATTCATCGAAAGATGGTTTAGTTACATCTTGCCATTATTTGGAATCAAAGATGAGTTTCATATTCAACCTACTGAACCTCTTGGATTTGAGTTCAGCGAGCAGATTATTGCTCAAAATATGACTCAAGATGAGATTCGTGAGAAGTTGGGATTATCACCTATTGCTAAGAAGACAGAAACATCTCAACAAGATATTATAAATTCTATTAATAGCTTATCACCATTAGTTGCTAATAAGGTAATAGAATCAATGACACCAAACGAATTACGTTCATTGATAGGGTTGCTTCCTAAGGCAGAGGGTACCGATATTGTAAATGCACAACTACCAGAAGCGTTTAGTGCTGAAGACGATGACTTTGCTATTCAAATATTTAGCGAGTATGGTGAGCCTAAATCAAACTATCAAGTAGTTAAATCACGCAAGATTCAATTTGACGAAAACTTCGAGCCTAAGCAACATCAAGAGTTTGCAGAGATTGACATCATTATCACAAATACTCAAAGTGGTATCTTGGATTTAATCCAAAAAAACAAGTACATCACAGCTGATGAAATCGCTTCTGCGATGAAAGTTGATAGACAAGTTGTAGTAGCTTCACTTGCAAGCCTCGAGAACAACGGTTTAATCGCTTCTACCGAAGTAAATGATAACGGGTCGATACTTATTGCACGTGAAATAACTGAAGCTGGTAAAACGCAGAAAAGAGCCAGAAGACCATTAGCTGATATTAGCATCAGATATACTTATGAAGTAACTCCGGGACTTGGAGATGCTATCATTCCGACAACAAGAGATTTTTGTCGTAGATTAATTGAGTTAGATAGAGTTTATTCACGTGCCGAGATTCAACAAATTAGCCAAAGACTTGGTTATTCAGTTTGGCAACGTAGAGGTGGATTCTATCATAATCCAAGAACTGGTGTTACGACACCATATTGCAGACATCGTTGGGTTGAACAAGTAGTTATTAAATAAAATGAGTGCAAATATATTATTCATTTCAGAGCAAGTTTTAAAAGACAGAAGTCTTTTACAAGATAATGTTGACCCAAAGCTTATCAAGCCTACAATCAAGCAGGCTCAAGATATGTACATCGAGCCAATCTTGGGTACTGGTATTTATCGTGAGTTGCAAGAACAAATCGCAAACAACAATGTTAGCGTTTTAAACAAGACTTTGCTTGATAACTATATTACTGATTGCTTATGTTGGTTCGTAGCATCTGAAATGGTTATGTCTCTTGGCTATAAACTAACAAATAAAAACGTATTGAAGAAAACATCAGAGAATAGCGAAACTGCTTCTATCTCTGACTTGTTCGATTTGATGAACTATTACAAAAACAAAGGCGAATGGTATGCTCAACGCATCACTAATTATCTTTGCGAAAATAACACCGACTATCCGTTATACGATAATCCGGGAACTGGCGTGGATATTATCCATCCTAATAATACAAGCTATTCAACTGGGATGTATCTTGGTGATACTCCTAAAGACTATAAAAACTATTCTGATATGTATCAGAGCGAATCTGGTGCATTGGGCAAAGATTATAGATATTAATGGCAAAAGATTATTCTGTAAAAAATGTAAGTAAGCTAAAAGTTTATTTGCAACAAGTTAAGAGCGATGACAATAAATCAAGTAAAAAAACTTCTAAATGATTTAGCTGACGACCACAAGATGATTAATGATTTTGGGTGGGGTGATATTTGGGAGATTGGAGAAAGCCAAAGCATTACTTATCCTTTGATGTATTGTACACCACAACAATCGAATTTGAGTGTTAGTGCCAAGACTTTTAACTTAAATATATCAATCATTTTTGCTGATTTGGTTTATGGTGATGAAAAAAATTCAGACGATGTCATCAACGACCAGATGCTAATTTGTCAAGATATTATCGCACAATTAAAAAGCGATACGTTTGATTTTACTCTTGGCACCAATGTTACGATTGATTTCTTTTCAGAAAGACTTTCTGATTTAGTAGCTGGCGTTAGAGCAGACATTACTCTTGCATTGCCTTACGTTTCTGATAGATGTGCAGTTCCAAGTGATTATTCTTTAATTGATGGATAATATGACACAAAAGGAAATGCAAACATTGGAGAAAGTATTTGTTGAGTTGAGAGAATTAACTCACAAAGTTCAAAATATAGAGGATGCCATTCTTGGTAGCGACTACTTTGGCGAAGGAATTAAAGCCAAAACCCACAAAAACTCACGTGAAATCAAGGAAATAAACAATAAATTCAAATATGTTTACTACACGCTTATCGGTTTCGGTATCGCAAGTGGTTATTCTGTTGTTGAATTATTAAAGAAATTGTTTCCATAGTTTTCAACATTCCATCTTTTTAATTTTTAATTTAATTTACTTTTGTTAAACATTAGTAAAAACAATTAAACAAATATTTATGGGTATTCCCAATAAGAGAAGGTTATTCTTCGACATTGAAACCAGTCCAAACATTGGTTTCTTTTGGCAATCGGGTTATAAAATATCGGTGCCATACACAAACATCATCAAAGAACGTGCAATTATTTGTATTTGCTTTAAATGGGCAGACACAAAAGAAGTTCACTCACTTCAATGGGATTTTAATCAAGACGATAAGCAAATGCTTTTAGACTTTGTTAAAATAGCTAATGAAGCAGATGAACTCGTAGGTCATAATGGCGACAAGTACGACTTAAATTGGATTCGTACACGTTGTTTATTTCACGGAATACCAATGTTTCCACAATACACAACAATCGACACGCTTAAACACGCAAGAAGTAAGTTCAAATTCAACTCTAATCGCTTAGACTATATTGCTAATTTTTTGGGTCTTGGTGGTAAGATTGAAACTGGGTTTGATTTGTGGAAGAATATCGTGCTTGATAGTTGCGAGCAATCGATAAATAAGATGGTTAAATATTGCAAGAATGATGTTGTAATTCTTGAGAAGGTTTATAACCATTTATCGCAATACATCCCACATAAAACTCATTATGGAGTAAATCTATACGATGATAGAAATTGTTGTCCAGAGTGTGGTTCCAAGAACATAAACATTAATAAGTACAGAACTACTGCTACTGGTATTAAGAAAGTTCAATTTGTTTGTAATGAGTGTGGCAAGTATCATACTACTTCACAAAAACACGCAAACGAAATAATCACAGAAAAGTACAAAAATGAAATTCTATAAGATGTTAGAGAAAGAGATTAAGAAGCAGAAAGAGGTCGATATGTTGATGACCAAAAAGAGAGAATTAACCCAATTATTAAAAGAGATTGATGCTCAATTGAGAAAACTTATTCAACGATGACAATAACACACGACACGATGGAATGGTGGCAAAACTCCACAGCTGAAGCTTTAAAGAAACACGAAGCTGAAAAGCAAGGTGGATATGAAACTCGTAAGCATATTAGACGATTTGAGAGTGGTGCAGTACGTTCAGATGATAGAGGCAGAATCAAGCCAAGCTATATTAGTCCCTACGCATTGGAAGAAATCGCTGAACACTTTAGCAATAACGAGAATGACTTTGGTGCCACAAACTATTTTAAAGGAATAAAGCCAATTCATATTATTGACAGCGTTGGTAGACATTATCTTGATTTACAAAAGGCATTAATTGAAGGAGATAGCGAACAACTTCGCAAAGACTTTCGTTCACTCGCAGCAAATTGCATTATGGCTTTGCATCAAATCGTTTTAGAAGAACGTGGTGAGTACAAAGAAATTTACGATAAAGTAGAATATGTTTTACAATCAAAAGCAATAGACGATGAAAATAAAAGTAATTCGTGAGATATTAACTCCGACAGAAACTCTTGGTAGTTTGTTTATTAACGATAAGTTTTTTTGCTATACACTTGAGGATGTAGATAGAAAGCTAAGACAAACTCACACACCTGATTTTATTAAAGCACATAAGGTACAAAATCAAACTGCAATACCATCTGGTGATTATCGTGTAATTTTATCTATGAGCAACCGGTTTAAAAGAATAATGCCAGAGGTGTTAAACGTAAAAGGCTTTGCTGGTATTCGCATACACGGTGGCAACACGCATCACAATACTGAAGGTTGTATATTAGTTGCAAGACAACGCAACGTAAACAAGGCTTCATCTTGGCAAGGTATTCGCAACTGGATTTTCGGTAGTCAAGAAAAACAACTCGTTGCCGAAATGTCTAAGGCATTAAAGCGTGGCGAAAGAATTGAGTTGTCAATCGTTTACTAAACTTATATTTATAACTATGAGCAAGCTATCAAAAAAATATTGGGCATCAACTCCTAAGTTCTTTAGGAAACTTGGCGACACACTACTCGCTTGCTCTACAATGGTAGCAGGTTACGCAACTTATGCAGGTTACGAATGGACTGCATACGTAGCAATCGTTTCAGGCGTATTAGGTAAGTTTCTAAGCAACTTTGCATCAGATGAAGACAAATAGTTCACTTTTAATTTTGGTTGCGTTATACACGCTTATTTTGAGTTCTTGTGCTATTAGGCGTTCAACTCAAAAAGAATATGTTACTGTAAGAGATACTGTTATCACACCACCTATTGTTAGGCTTGATACTATAACTCAATTTAATGACAGGTTCATTTATTTAAAAGATAGCACGAATCAAGTAACAGTAACGCTTGAAAAGATTAGAGATAATTACATTCGTGTTAAGGCTGAATGCGAACCTAAAAAAATTATCGTACCAGTAACTAAAACGGTTACAAAGACAAAGCAGGTGACTGTTCATAACTTATTTTGGAGAAATACATCACTCGTATTACTTTTGGTCATCGGTATTTATTTAATCTACTCCAGATTATTGCCGAAGGGAGTATAATTCTTTTTGTTTAGTTGGTTAGTTGATTAAGGCAGTCGTGAGATTGCCTTTTTCATTTTTTTCTAATTGACAATCAATCACTTACATTTTTCTTGAAAAAAAAGTTGCAATAAAATTTGCAATGATATTGTCATTATGTACTTTTGAATAAATCAATAAACAAAAGTATGTTAGAATTAACACCAATCGAAAAGACAAAGTTGCGTTATATCCAACTTTATGAAGAACAAGTGTTGTGGAATGCACAACGAATCGAAAATCAAGAAAACAAATTTATTTTATGGCTCAAGAGGTTATTATCGTAGCAAATCCACAAGGTGTAGATGCTATCACTATCGGTTGTGTAGGTACAATCGTAAAACAATTTAAAAGATTCGCTTTAGTAGAGTTCGAAAACGAATTCGGTGAAAAAGAAGAATGGTATTTCTCAAATTCAGAGTTTATTAAAAAATGAAAAATATAACAAAAGCAATTCTTAGCGTTATGAATGATGTTAAGATGATAGAAAAATCTATGACAGTTGGTACAGGAGTTTCATCATACAAAGGTGTACCAGATAAAGAGGTTAAAAAAATAGTCGGTGAATCCATGAGAAAAAACGGATTATGTTTAATTCCAACATCATTAGATTCTTCAACAGAGATTTCAAGATGGGAAGAAGAAACTGTTTATAATGGAAAAGCTACACGAAAGCAGAAGCAGTCTGTTTTCACGGAAGTTAAAACAAAATATTTATTACTTCACGAATCTGGAGAAAGTATAGAAATTGCTGGATATGGTCACGGTGTAGATTCTCAAGATAAGGGTGCTGGTAAAGCAACAACTTATGCACTTAAATATGCTATGCTTTATACATTCTTAATACCAACATCTGATATTGATGATGCAGATAATACTCATAGCGTTGATGTTGATGTACCTAAACAACCGGCAATGCTTTACAACAAGCCAACGATTGACATTGCTATTGCAGAGGTAAACGCTTGTGATACTCTTGAGAAGTTGAAGAATATTTGGACTTCTTATCCACAACACCAAAAGGATAAATCATTTATAGAAGCTAAGGACAATAAAAAGAAAGAATTAAATGGATAGTTTACAATTATTTAAAGATGGCGAGTTAGACTTGCCATCTCTTTCTAAAGAGCGTATTTTTGAAATTGCAAACTCTGTTAGAAACGATATTATTGATGGCAATCTTGATGCACTTGATGTTTTGATATTTGCCAAAAAGATTCAGCAATATGGTGAAGAACTTGAAAAGAAAGTTAGACCAATAGCAGAGGAAAAATCAAATATTGGTCGTGGTCAAGTTTACTCACGCTTCTCGGTAGATGTATCAGAGAAAGTAGTTGGTGCCAAAACAGATTATAGCTATTGTGGCGACCCAGAATGGGAATCAATGCAAGCTACACTATCTGATTTGAAAGAGGCTATAAAGCAACGAGAATTGTTTTTAGCAGGCATCACAGACCCAACAACCATTGTTACAAAAGATGGTGAAATTGTAACTATTAATCCACCAGTAAAATCGGGAAGACTTGGTCTTTCATTAACCCTAAAATAATATTATGGCTAAAATAAATATAAGCATAGATTATAATGGCAATAATTTTAAAACAGATTATAGATTAAGTGATGAAAGGTTAATTAATGCAAGAGTGCGTTTACCAGATAATGCAACAAACGAAGAAGTAATTAATAATATATTCTCAAATCATATACTACCATCATTATGGGAGATGAGAAATATTATGATAAAAAAATCAAATGAAATAAAATAGTATATTTGTTAAACTTTAATTATTAATTATGTCAGAAAACCCAGTAAAAAAAGAAAGTTGGGGTGCTTGGAAAAACACAACTGCCAAAGGAGAAGTGATAAACTTTGAATTAGGTGGCGTAAAGTATTCGATGTGGCAAAATGCCTACAAAACAGAGAAGCAACACCCAGACTACAAAATCTACGTAAATGATTACGTAAAGCCAGTAGAATTACAAACAGAAAAAACAGAATCAGATTTACCTTTTTAATTTAAATTTTTATGGAACAAAACAAAGCGTTAGAAGTGTTAATTCAAGTAGCATTGAAAGCACAAGGAAGTGGAATCTTATCATTAGATGAAGCTGTGATTGTTAAAGAAGCAATCGAAGTATTTATCCCTAAAAAGGATGAAGAAGAAAAAGAAGAAGTGAAAGAGGACTAAATAACTCGGGAGGTGTAAAAAGCCTCCCTTTTTTAACCAACATTATGCAAGACAAAACAAAAACATTGTGCTATTGGGCATCTCAATTATACCAAAGCGACATTCTTAGTGCAGACGAGATTTACGATAAATTACTAAACTCAAAAACTCGAAAAAAAGAAGTATCTAAAGCTAAACAACTTGTTGGATACTTACTTTATAATCATTTTAACTTTACACAAACAATGATTGCAAGTGAATTTAACCTTGCAAACCATTCTACTATTATACATTGGTTAGACCAAGTACAAAGCGAATTAAAGACCAACAAGCGTATGCAATATCGCTACAACTTAATGAAAGATGTTATTAATGGTAAAGAAGTAAAGTTAATTAAACAACGACCAAAATTTTTAAGTAGACACGTACTTAGCGATGCAGATAAACAATTTATAAAAGATAACTTCAATAATGGATTTTGTATTAGCTATTTCGCAGATGTGCTAAACAAAACTCGCAAGTGTGTCAAATCTTACTTCGATTACTTATCAGATGAAAATAGTATATTTGATGCACCGAAAACTAACCGGTACAGAATTCACTCATTTAACAAACGAGAAACAATAGAATACTAATGAAAAAGACTTATTACTTCCAGCACGATTTTGAGGCGATTAGCGACCCGAAAATTCAATACATAATAGCAAAGTTTGGTGGCGTTGGTTATGGTCTTTGGTGGCGTATTGTCGAGATGCTTCACCAAGATGTAAATAATAGATTGCCTATAAAAGATTATATCTTTTTTGCTATTGGCAACCAATTAAATTGTGAGCAAAATCAAGTACATAGTTTTATAGATTGTTGCATACACGAAGTTGAGTTGCTTGATAGTGATGGTGAATATTTTTGGAGTGAGCGAGTGTTAAAGAATGTAGGTAAGATGCAAGAGTTGAAAGAGAAACGCTCTCAAGCTGGTAAAAAGAGTGCCGAAAAGCGTATTGATAATCAACAAGTTACAACAAGTGTTGAACAAGTGTTAACAAGTGTTGAACAAATGCCAAGAAAAGAAAATAAAAGAAAAGAAAAAAAATATAATATACCTTCGGTAGATGAGGTTGTAACTTACTTTATTGAGAATGGTTACACAGATGCTTCAGCACGTATCGCTTACAATTACTACGATGCAGGTGGATGGTGTGATAGTAGAGGCAAAAAAGTATTAAATTGGAAACAAAAGATGCGTGGTATGTGGTTTCGGGATGAGTTCAAGGTTAAAAAACAAAGTAGTCAATTCTCAATACCAATAAACTAATGAGCGATTTCAATAAAGACTTTAAATTTGATTTAGACTTTGGTGTTCTAAATGGCGAAACTTGGTTTCACGAGATTATGACAAATAAAAAAGTTGAGGTTAAATGCGATAGGATGACTGTAAAAACCGGTAATATTTATATCGAATACGAAAGTAGAGGTAAGCCATCCGGGATAGCAACAAGCCAAGCTGATTATTGGGTTTATAAGTTTGATGAGGAATCTGCAATAATTTTTAAAAGAGAACTTCTTAAAAATAAATTAAAAAAATTAGTTAGTCTTGGACTTGCAAAAGCAGATATACAAGGAGGAGATGACAAAACTTCAAAAGGAGTATTGTTAAATTTAAAAGATTTATTATATTAGCAAAACTAACACTAAACAATTATGGCAACTATTGAACTTAAAAACAAAATCATTAATGATGAATACACGAAATATGTGTATGAAGCATTTGACATTCAAAATAATGAAGAAACGAAAGTTTCTATACCAATGAATTTAAAAGAATGTAAAACATTTGATTGGAACATTGGTGTTATTTATGGTGGTAGTGGTGCAGGTAAAACCACAATTCTTAAACAAATGGGAGAAATCAAGCAGGTTGAATTTGATTCTCAAAAACCATTAATATCTAATTTTGATTGGTTATCTCCACAAGATGCTACTTTGCTACTTACTGCAATGGGATTATCAAGTGTTCCTTGTTGGTTAAGACCATTTCACACATTATCTAATGGTGAACAATATCCTGCAACTCTTGCTTATCTTGTTGGTAAAGCAAAAGATGACGAGGTCATATTGATAGATGAATACACAAGTGTTGTTGATAGAGATGTGGCAAAGGCAATGTCTTTTGCATTACAAAAATATATTCGCAAACAAAATAAGAGAATCATATTAGCTTCTTGTCATTTTGATATAATGGAATGGTTACTACCTGATTGGACTTATTCACCATTTAAAGGGCGTGTCGAAAGACACGATTGTCTTCGGCAATCAAGACCGAAAATTGAATTATCGATATTTAGATGCAGATATGAAACTTGGGATATATTCAAGCCACATCACTATCTAAGTGAAGAATTGAATAAAGCTGCAAAATGTTTTTTAATGACTTGGAATGATAAGCCAGTTGCATTTATTGCCATATTACCAATGCCAAGTGGTACAATACAAAATGCTTTTAGAGTTAGTAGATTGGTTGTTTTACCAGATTTTCAAGGTCTTAGTATAGGGATGAAAATATTAAATATTTTTGGCTCAATGTATGCAAAAGATTCAAAAAAACTTTATATTAAAACATCAAATCCTTCTTTGTTTAAAGGAATGGAAAATAACACAAAATTTTGGTCTTTAACGAATGAGAATAATAATATAGAACAAATAAAAAAAACAAATCAAAAATTGATTGAAGAAAAAAAAGATAATGGATTAAAATTGAGAAAAGAGAGTATTACTAAAAGCTATAAATATATCGGAGATAATTATAACGATGATATTTCTATAATAAAATTTAATATTGATGCTTATAGAGATGTTGCACAAAATCAAATAGAATTATTTTAATATATTTGTTAAAACTAAACAACGATGATAAAAAGACTAAGACAATTCGAGGACACATTGCTGGAGTTTCACAAGACCGGATTGCAACGTGGCGACTATTGTGGATTTCAAACACTTGATGAATACTACACACGCAAGGAAGGTTCAATGACTTTTATACTTGCATCACCACACTCTGGTAAAACAGAATTTAACTTGGAGATTCTTTTAAACTTATCAATCCAGCACAATCAAAGGCACATAATCTTTACACCAGAAACTGGGGACTACAAAGACATCGGTAAGGAATTGATTTCTAAGTTTTGCAAAAAGCCTTTTTTTAAAAGCGATTTTGACCATTGTACTGAAACCGAAATCTATAATGCTATAAATTTCCTTGATGACAAATTCTTTATCATTGATACCGATGAGAATAACTTTTCGTTTGATGATATTATGACGATGACAGAGCAATTCGAGAAAGATAACAATATTAAGATTCATAATATCTTGTTTGACCCATACAACGAAGTTAAACACGATATGAAGGATTATAATGGTCGACAAGACTTGTATATTGAGGACAGTATTGGTAAGCTTAGAAGGTATGCAAAGAAAGAAAAGAAACACATCTTTATTTGTATGCATCCACAAGACCAGCAACCTATCACAGAGAATGGCGTAACATACTATCCACCACCACATCCAAGACAATCAGCTGGAGGTCAATCATTCTTTCGTAAAGCTATGGCGTTTATAATCTTGTGGCGACCACCAAAAGGTTTCATCGATAGCGAAACACAAAGACCATTTGAGGAAAACGAAACTCACGTTATCATTGCAAAGGCAAAACCAAAAGGAAGTTGTAAACTTGGCAAATGCAAGTTGTATTGGGATTGGAAGAAGAATCGATTTTACGAAATGCAAGACGAAAAGATTTACTTTGGTCTGGAATATAAGAATATGATTGAGCGTGGTCGTGAACCCGGTAACTTGAATAAGTCAGTTTTAAATAATATGTTTGGTAAAGAATTCGTTGAAGCACCTTTTTAATATGAGCAACTATAAAGAATACGTTAAATCCCTAAATGATGAACTTGATTCGTTTAAATATTTTTATGAAGAACGATTAAGACTATTACTCATTTCAGTTGATTTACAAAACGCAAATCGTGAATTAAAAGATTTAATTGGATTTGATGAAAGAATAGATGAAGCTGCAATTAAAGTTCAAGCAGCTAAAGATTCATTTGATACTATGTTTGTTAAATACGAAACTGCGATAATTAAATATGAAAAGATTCGTAATGAAACTATGGCACTCATAGGATACTTAAAAGATTTAGAAAAACAAGTAAATGCCCAACAAGAACTTTGAAGACATTGCACAACTCGCAGTAGTTAATTATTTAAGACTTCGTTATCCTAAAATTAGATTCTTAGCTAACTACTTATCAGGTGCAAGATTACCAATTTATTTAGCTAAAAAAGCAAAAACTCTTGGTCAAGCTGGTCAAGGAACACCAGATTTATTCATATTTTTCAACAATGGGAAATATTCTCTTTTAGCGATAGAACTTAAATCTAAAGATAAAAATCCATTCAAAAAGGATGGAATGTTGAAAAGTGATGAACATTTAAAGAAGCAATACGATTATCTTAATTACTTAAATAGTAATGGCTACTATGCAACATTTGCTTGTGGTGCTGATGAAGCCATAGAAATTATAGATAAATACATTGCAAATGAGATTTAATAATATTGTATCTCAATACTATCAAAACAAAGAACTAACATTATTCTTCAAGAATATTGCTAACGATTGGTGGGAAGAACTTCGACAAGATGTTTTTCTTACGATATGCGAATACGATGAGCAAAAGATAATTGATATGCACGATAAAAAGTGCTTAAAATTTTTTATTGTAAGAATAGGCATAAATCAATTTCGCTCAAAGACATCTAAATTTTACTACCAAAACTTCAAGAATCAACGCATGAGCGATAGCTTGGTGGATGACGAGTTAATCGAGAACTCAGATGCTATCTTATATTCAAATGCGATGTACGATTTGCAAGATGAAACACCTTATCAAGTAATCGAAGCAAAGATTCAAAACATTGAAAACTCTATCGAGCAACTAAGATACTTTGAACGAGAAATCTTGAAATTATATTTAAGATTAGGAACTTACAAAAAAGTATCACAAGACACAGGTATTCCCATACGCACAGTTGCTAATGGTGTTAAAAACGCAATCCTTAATGTTAAATCAAAAATAAAAGAAAATGACTGAATACTTATTTCTAATTATTGGTAGTGCATCACTCGGTCTTGGCTTCGCAGAGATTTCACAAATACCACAAGCATTTGCAAGTTTCCTATTAAACAGATTCAATCTTGGTAAAAGCGTAAAGGGTTACGACTATATCAAAGTGCCTTATAGATTAAAGCCTTTCGATTGTGGCTATTGCCTTTCGTTCTGGACTGGATTGATTTCATCTTACTATTTCGGTTATGATTTAATCGCTTCATTGATGATTGGTTTCGTTGCTGGTATAGTTTCAATTTTAATTAAAAGAATATTATGAATTATCTTAACAAAGCTATTTTAAATAAATACAAACAACATTGGCACACATTGCGTGATGTTGGCTTTATTTCTAACTTAACACGTTCACAAGTAGAAGAAATCGAATCAGTTTACAAACAAGAGATTGATGCCAACTTCTCGGTAAACAAATGGTGTATGTCTTGCGTTGCTGAAATGATACGTGTATTGTATTTAGCAACTAAGTTTGATGTACAAATAGATGATGCTAATAACGCAACTGCTTATCAAACTATTTCTGACCCTGTGAATGATTTCAAGCAAGAAAAGTTTAGCGATTCTCCAGTTGTGCAAGAATTTATTCAAGCAATCGAGAAAGCATCTATTGCAAGTGATGAACAAGTTGAACAACCAAAACCACAAGTTAAGCGTGGTCGTAAAAAAAGAAAGTAATGCCAGTTTACAAATGTTCTAATGGCAAGTACAGAGTTGGGAACTCTGATTGCATTTACGATACTAAAGAGAAAGCTGATAGCGTATGGCGTGCCTTATTAGCTAAAGGTACCTATCAAGAAGACAGTTACACCGACTATCCACAAGCTGCGACTGAAAACGCTAAGATAGCTTTACGTTGGGCAGAAGAAAACGGTTGGGGTTCTTGTGGCACAGCTGTCGGTAAGGCTCGTGCAAATCAATTAGCTAATCGTGAACCAATAACACGAGAAACTATTGCACGTATGAGTGCTTTTAGAAGGCACCAGCAAAATAGCCAAAAAGAACTTGGTGATGGTTGTGGTCGTTTGGTTTGGTTAGCATGGGGAGGAGATGAAGGTATTGCTTGGGCAGAACGTAAGTTAAAGCAAATCGATGGCGAATAAAATCCAAGAAAAGAAAGAGCGAGTTGAAACGATTGATGAGATAATGATGCTCATTGAGATTATTCGTGAACTTGAAGAATTGGATGACGTAACTGGCAATAGCTACACAATGAAATTTAAAGTAGCTTCAAAGATTGAAACATTAATTGATAAGTTATGATTGAAGTAGTTTCTATTGATGATGTATTATCAAACCCTGATAACCCAAGAGTTATTAGAGATGATAAATTCAAGAAACTTGTTCGTTCTATTCGTGAGTTTCCAAAGATGTTGCTATTAAGACCAATCATTGTGAATAGCGAAATGGTTGTGCTTGGTGGCAATATGCGATTGAAAGCTTGTCGTGAAGCAGGTTTAAAAGAAATACCAATCATAGTTGCATCTGATTTAAGTGAAGAACAACAAAGAGAGTTCATCATTAAAGACAACGTAGGATTCGGTGAATGGGATTGGGATGCTCTTGCAAACGAGTGGAATGACTTTGATTTAATTAATTGGGGACTTGACTTACCTAAGTTTGAAGAATCTATAATTGAAGAACAACAAGAAGAAGAATCAAATGCAATTAAGATAAGCATAGAAGCTACGAGTGGTGCATTCTTAGAGATGAGAGAAAAGCTTGAAAATCTTTGCGATGAATATAATGCTATATTAAAAGTAAAATGAAAAAGCACACTAAAATTTATATGTCTTTCTTCGGGTATTGTCAAGATGACTTTATCCCTTGTGAGATATGTGGTGCCAGAGCAGTTGACATTCATCACATCGATGCACGTGGTATGGGTGGTAGTAAATCAAAAGACACAGTTGATAACTTAATGGCAGTTTGTCGTGAGCATCATCTCGAGTTTGGCGATAAGAAACAACACATTGAATATCTTAAATTGATTCACGGATATTTTACAGAATTAAATAAATCATAATGGCTAAGAAACAAGTATCAAGTTCAATCAAAGTTTCATTTGGTAAACGCAAAGCTGGCAAAGCTAAGAAGCGTTTAAACAAGCACAAGAGTGCGAAGCTAAGATATAGAGGGCAAGGTAGATAATAAAGAAAATAAAAAGAGAAAATGGCTAACGAACAAAATTTAAGACCGATACAAAAAGGTGAGGTTCGCAATCCTTATGGGCGACCAAGAAAGTTTGTATCAGCTTTAAAAGAGCAAGGCTACAAAGCAAGCGAAGTTAATGATGCTATTCAAGTATTAATGTCAATGACATTGGAGGAACTAAAAGATGTCTATAACAATCCAGAAGCTACTGTTTTGGAAAAGACCGTTGCATCAGCAATCAGAAAGTCAATCGAGAAGGGTAGCTTATATTCTATCGAAACGCTACTTACAAGAGTATATGGCAAGCCTAAAGAGCAAGTCGATGTCAACGCATCAGGAGGACTTGAAATCAAAGTAGTGTATGCAGATACAGATAAAACTATCTAAACCTCACGAAGGGCAAGAGCAAGTCTTAAATAGCAAGGCTCGTTTCAAGGTTCTTATGTGTGGTCGTAGATGGGGTAAGTCTTTAATCAGTAAAAACATTTCTATTGTCGAAGCTTTAGAAGGTAGGATAACTGGTTATGTTACTCCAACGTATGCACTTGCTAAAGTATTCTTTGACGAGATTGCAGAGTTATTGCCTTCGGAGGTTGCAACTGCTAATCGTTCTGACTTGACATTTAAGTTTATTACCGGTGGACAAATACGTTTCTTCACAGGTGAGCGACTTGACAACTTTCGTGGTTTGCGTTTGCACAATGTTATCATTGACGAAGCAGCTTACATACCACATTTGCAGGATGCTTGGAATAACGCAATAAGACCAACGCTAACAGACTTTCAAGGTAAAGCACTATTTATATCCACACCAAGAGGAAAAGATTTCTTTTATCAGCTATATTTGCGTAATGAAGGAGATTGGGAATCATTTAAATTTACAACTTATGACAATCCACACATTTTACGTTCTGAAATTGATGAGGCTCGTGCTTCGTTACCTAAGGCTGCGTTTGAACAAGAGTATCTCGCTAATCCAGCAGAGAATGCAGCTAACCCATTTGGTATTGACTTTATTCGTCAAAACATTGAAACAATATCCAATAACAACGCTACTTGTTTCGGTATTGATTTGGCTAAATCTTACGATTATACTGTCATTGTTGGTCTTGATGCTAATGGGTGCGTTTGTTATCTTGACCGTTTCCAGTCTGATTGGTCTGACACAAAGAATCGCATCTTACGTTTACCGAATGTTCCGAAGCTTATTGATGCGACAGGCGTAGGTGACCCTATTGTCGAGGAGTTGCAACGTGAAGACTACAATATCGAAGGCTTTAAGTTTACGAGCCAAACTAAACAACAATTAATGGAAGGTCTTGTAACATCTATCCAACAAGGCTCGATTAAATATCCTGATGGCGTTATCGTTGACGAGTTGTCGATGTTTGAGTATGTGTACACAAATCGTGGTGTAAAGTATTCGGCACCTGATGGGATGCACGATGATACTGTGTGTGCATTGGCTTTAGCTAACAAGATATTTATCAAATCTCAATCTCTTGGCAAGTATGCCATATTATAAAAATTAATATTATATTTAAAGAAAAATTTATGTCAGAAGAAATTACACCACAAGATGCCAATGTATTAACATTCTACATTGATGCAGAGCCTATTATTGAAATCAATAAAGAAGGCTTTTATTTTAAAGGTAAACTCGTTAAAGACAAACATCGTGTTTACGAAAGGTTTAACGAATGGTTATCACTCGCAGAACAAAACATTGAAACAATATCCAATAACAACGCTACTTGTTTCGGTATTGATTTGGCTAAATCTTACGATTATACTGTCATTGTTGGTCTTGATGCTAATGGGTGCGTTTGTTATCTTGACCGTTTCC
>OGVU01000023.1_pt1 | contig 19390 bp, 24 predicted proteins | sample 1575861 | NCBI WGS metagenome assembly OGVU01 (sample SAMN07581532, study PRJEB24739) | freshwater metagenome | place: Singapore | collected 2015-01 | reverse complement strand
TCCGTGCTAAAGTAGTTTCTACTACTGAAATCGTTTCGGAAGCACGTGCAAAAGCCGAAGCAGAAATTGCTAAAATCCAAAAAGAACTTGCTCGCAAAATTGCTATGTTGGAGAATGTAAAATGAAACAACTCCAAACACAAGAGAAGATGGTAGAGTCTTTACTTAATCTACGCAACGAATTAGCACGACGTGGCTATTCCGAAATTGCATTTAAGATTAATAGTTGCTTGTTTAACGAATATCCACATTCTACACATTCGTCAGCTTGGCGAGAAAAATATGTCTCTAGCAACTGGATTAAAGGAGAACAGAATGTCTAAGAAATATGATACCCTAGTCCTTATTGGACGTTTTCAGCCATTCCATAATGCTCACTTGGAGATTGTAAAACGTGCCACTGCACTCTGCAACAAACTTGTTATTGTTGTAGGCAGTGCTCGTCAACCTCGCACGTACAAGAATCCGTTCACGTTTGAAGAACGTGCACAAATGATTCGTTACGCTACTATGGGCCTCAGCCTGCAGATTAACATTGAGCCCAACATCGATACTATCTACAATGACCAGGCCTGGGCTGTGCGTGTTCAACAAGCTGTAGCACTGCACACTAAGCCAGGTGAGCGTGTGGGTATTATTGGTCACAAGAAAGACGACAGCTCTTTCTATCTTGATATGTTCCCACAGTGGGGATACGAAGACGTTGAGCTTGTAGAATTCCTTAGTGCAGTTAACATTCGTGACCTGTACTTCAAGCAAGATCTTAACTTCAACTTCTTGCGAAGTGTGGTGCCTGACAGCACAATGGGCTTCTTGCAAGAATTTGTCAGGTCGCCCGAGTATGCACAAATCATTCGCGAACGTGAGTTCGTAGCTAATTACAAGAAACAATATGCTTCGCTACCTTATCCTCCTATCTTTAGCACTGCTGACGCTGTGGTTATCCAGTCCGGCCACGTACTGATGATTCGTCGCCGTGCTGAACCAGGCAAGGGGTTATGGGCACTACCAGGAGGTTATGTTAATGCTAATACAGATAAAAGTGTGGAAGACGCTGCAATTCGTGAACTTCGTGAAGAAACTGGAATTAAAGTCCCTGCTCCTGTACTGCGCGGCAGTATTGTTCGCAGCCGCGTTTTCGATGCTATTGATCGTAGCCCACGTGGACGGATCATTACCCACGCCTTCTACATCCAATTACCTGACGGCGATTTACCCAAAGTAAAAGGTATGGACGATGCAGAAAAAGCACGTTGGGTTCCTATTGCAGAAGTGCGTAGCGAGGACTGCTTTGAAGATCACTACGAAATCCTGCAACACTTTTTAGGAGCATAAGATGAACGGATACAATTTTGACTTTGCAGTAAGTGCAAAGATTTCTGAACAGGTGGTTAAGGAAATGATTACTCGAGTTGTCGAAGAACAGACTGGCAAGAAAGTTTCTAAGATTGAAATGAATATGCGTACTGTAACAAAAGGTTGGCAACGTGACGAGTATACTGAAACTGTATTTGACGGCGTAACTGTTTACTTTGAAGGAGCACGATAATGGTAACTCTACCTACAGAATTTGTAGCAACTCGTTATCCAGGTTACTTTTGGAACGTAAAAGAACGTAAGCTCTACAGCCTTAAAGTAACAGGCGAGCTCCGTCCTATGGCATTTTTCAAAGGCGGCACTTTTTATGGAGTGCAACACGACCCTGGTTATAAACTTAGTGTAAACGGTACTCGACGCAAGTACACAATGGATTACTTAAACTCTCTCAAGGCAACTGATGCTGTACAAGAGATTAAGGTAGTAAAGAATAGTTGACACAAAAAGAGTTTGGTGTTATACTACAAGCAAGTCCTAAGGATAGACCTAAGGCACATTTAATAAAGGAAATTTATTATGAAATTCGCAAAAAACATTCTTCTAAATACTGACAGCTATAAGGTCAGTATGTTTAAGCAATACCCTGTGGGCACCACTGGTGTTTACAGTTACATCGAAAGCCGCGGCGGCCGTTATGATCGTACTGTATTCTTCGGCTTGCAAGCCTTTATCAAGGAGTACCTAATTGATCCGATCACCCAGGCAGACATTGACATTGCGGACGAAATACTCACGGCCCACGGGGAGCCATTCAACCGTGCAGGATGGGAGTACATTCTCCGGGTACACGGAGGGCGGCTACCTGTCATTATTCGTGCTGTACCTGAAGGCACAGTGGTTCCTGTTAAAAATGTTCTGGCAACAATTGAAAACACTGACCCAGAGTGCTACTGGCTCACAACTTACTTGGAGACTGCTCTTCTTCGTGCTATTTGGTATCCTACTACAGTGGCTACTCAGAGCTGGACTATCAAACGTGTAATTCTTGATTATCTGGAGAAAACTGGTGACCCTGCTACTATTGATTTTAAGCTGCACGATTTTGGTGCTCGGGGCGTATCTTCGCTGGAGTCAGCTGCAATCGGTGGTGCATCACATCTCGTTAACTTTATGGGAAGTGATACAATTTCTGGCGTTATGTACGCTCGTGAGTATTACAACGCTGGCGTGGCTGGATTCTCGATCCCTGCCGCAGAACACTCAACCATCACTAGCTGGGGTCGCGACAGCGAAGTAAAAGCATATGCCAATATGCTTAATCAGTTTGCTAAGCCTGGTAGTATTGTTGCAGTGGTTAGCGATAGCTATGATATCTTCAACGCTGCCTCGAAACTATGGGGCGAAGAACTCAAGCAACAAGTTATTGACAGTGGCGCTACTGTTGTCATCCGTCCAGACTCTGGTGATCCTCTCACTGTTAATCAACAACTGATTGAAATACTTGGTCAAAAGTTCGGATACACTGTAAACAGCAAAGGCTTCAAAGTGCTGAACAATGTTCGTCTAATCCAAGGCGACGGTGTTAACGAACTTACCATTCGTAGCATCCTCGGTGGCTTTATGGCTATGGGCTGGAGTGCAGACAACATTGCGTTCGGTATGGGCGGAGCACTACTGCAACAAGTGGATCGTGACACTCAAAAGTTTGCTATGAAGGCGTCCTCTGCTTGTGTCAGCGGTACTTGGGTAGATGTACAGAAAGACCCAATCACCGATTCGGGTAAAAAGAGCAAAAAAGGACGAGTTGAGTTGTGGGAATCCGGGGGCGAATATGTTTCATCAGTCAGACAGCCTACTGGCTGGACAGACCGCGGATTGGGTTGGAAGCCCGTGCTACAGAAAGTCTTTGAAGATGGAAAACTTTATAACGAAATCTCATTTGAAGAAGTTCGTACTAACGCAAAATCTTCATAAAGTTCGTTAATAGTTTTGTGGCAATCATCGCGCTTGCTACAATTCGTGGAAGCAGGTATTACCCGCAGATTAGTGTAGTTCGCTATGACTTCTGCGGGTATCTTTTGTTTGAATCCTTCTGAGATACTGAATATATGATCTAGATGGAAATCATTACTGCGAACATTAGCATTGTCAATTTTATGGAAGTGTTCTCGGTACTGTTGCTCAGTAAGTGACCAAACTTCTATGTAATATTTTTCTTTTTCTGGCTTTAGAAAGAATTCTTCATCGGTGAGTTTTGATCTACTTTGATAAGTGCGACCATTTTCATCACGACTTTCTTCAATGGTCTGTTTTAATTTTTCACTAAACCGATCATATCCATTCTTGCCGAATTCATCAATATCAGTTCTTTTGGTGTTGGCAGTTTTCAATGCTTTTCTTTGAGTTCCTGTTAGCCCATCTGAACCTACTGTAGATTTCATTTTTTGTGCGATATTGTTATTGATAATATCACGCATAGATGGGCAGTTTGATGCTACGCTTTGGCAGCACACTTTTCCGGATTTGAATTGATATCGGGCATAGTTGCCACATTCACATAAGTCGGTTCCTGCATATTCTTGTATTTGTCTTGTAAATGTAGCGCCCGATTTGTGGTGACTATACCGCAATGTTGTGCTACACTCTTTTGACCCGCAGGTTTTGAATGTGCTTTTGTGTCTTTTGGATGTTGATTGACTGCCTATTTCGTGTGTTTTACATATAGGACAGAGTAGGTGACTAAATATCATTGCTGGTGCTCCTTGTTAGCATTAGAGGGGGTGGGTAGTTCCAATACCGCGATCCTCACTTTTATTTATCCCAAAACTTGACAATAAATGATTTTGGTGCTATACTATAGTCATAGTAACAAAACAGGAGTTGGAAATGATTGAAGTTGGTAAAACATACATCGGCAGTCACGGTCATCACGCTACTGTTACGGCAATCGCTGGTAGCAAAGTTTATTTCCGTGACCAATATGGAATTTACTTCAATCAAGCAACTGACCTGTTTGATACCATTTACATCAAGCGTGGTCAAGGTGTAAAATAAATTGTTTAGTTTGGTTACTGGTGCAGGCTCCGCTAACTGAACTTTTAGAATTTGCATAGAGCCTTGTGTGACCTGCAAGTAGCACAAGTGAATCACTAGCAAAAGTCGTTAAGTCGATGATTTAGGTGCAAGCCCTATCTAATTTAAAAAGATCCTATTACTGATCCCGGCAAGAAATCCAAGGCAGGTTGTGTTACACTTTGGAAGTCAGGCGGAGAATATGTATCCGCAGTTGATCGTCCAACCGGTTGGCACGACAAGGCAGTAGGTGACTTCACTGAAGTGCTAGAAACTGTATACGCAGACGGCAAGTTGGTTAAAGAAATCGACTTTGCAACTGTTCGTGCAAACAGCAACAAGTAAACAACTTGTTTGATAAAACAATAGGCCTTCGGGCCTATTGTTGTTTGTGAACTGAAATTAAATATCAGTATGCAAAAAATAACACCGGGTATACTGTCTCAACTCAAAAAAATTGACTCAAAAGAAATAAGCGGGTCTAGGTTAGGTATAAACTACGAACGCTTGCTAGCAGAGCCAGAACTTACAGCGGCAGAGCTAGCGTTAAGTCAAATAGGTAACTTTGAGCCACTTGACTACAAGTTAGATACACACGGAATAGAAAGTGTTATCCAAGAAAAGTATGCAAGCGATTGGACTGATTACCTTCCACGTGCCGACCGTCCTAACAACAGGAAGTCATTAACGCTTACCACTATACCAGGCTGGGATCACACTAGTCCTCCTAGCATACCTGATGCAGCCAAACACTTGGGTAGGATACCTGCAGAGTTAGAATTTTGCAATCCAACTCCCTTGTACAACGATTGTGATCGTGCGTATCCGGGCAACACAAGTCTCAAGGCATTTCTAGACGAATGGCAACCGTTAGGCAGGACCTTCATTGTCAATTCAAATACAGGCGGGTACTTTGTACCACATAGAGATCACCCCGGGCACCCTCGTCCTTGCTTTAGGCTTGTTGCGTTTCTTAAGAATTGCGGTCCGTACGATTACGATTGGTGGATGGACGATAGGAAGGCTAATATTGAGCTAGGGCGTGTGTACTATGTAAACACTAAGATGACACACCGCACTATCAGTTGGGTAGATAACTCTTGGCACTTGATTGTTAATGTGCCACTTACATTAGAAAATGTAGATAGAGTTATTAAAAATTTACAACACAGGCATTGATATGTTAATCTACACAGGCAAAGACAACTACAGGAAAGCAATAGCTATTACTCTACCTAAAGAGCGTATGCGAGTAGGAGTAATGTTAAGCGGCGGCGCCGATAGTGCAATACTACTGTACTTGCTATGCCTAGAGAGAAAGAATACTAATAGCCTCCACAAAATCATTCCTGTCACTGTGCCAAGAACAGACGGTGCGTGGAATTATGTTGCAGACATAGTAGATTATGTACGTAAGGAATTAGACTGCGAATTGCCCGATCCTATCAAGTGTGGAGACCCAGATAGTCATCACAGCGTACAGGTTACATCAGGTAGGGAATACGTATTCGAACATAATCTAGTAGACCTAGTATACTATGGCAGTCAGAAGACGCCACCTGCAGAATTTCCTATGCCTGGTATATATCCAGAGCGCCCTGACAGAGTAACTTACAATAGAGTTATTTGTCCGTTTGCCGAAGTAGACAAACGTAATACTATCGAGTTGTTTGGGCTTTATAAGCAATGGGACTTGCTAGCCCTCACGCATAGTTGCACAGAAAAAACACACGGACGATGCGGCAAATGCTTTAACTGTACAGAACGTAAATGGGCACTAGATGCTTGCGGGTTTACCGACTCGGGTGAGAAGTAAAGATACTAAGTCCTAGCTTCTTTTTGATTCCAAACTTGTGAAACGCACTGCTAGCGTGTATGCGGTCTCTAGGGAAAGTCATAGGAACGCCAGGTTCCCATAACATAGTTTTGTCTACTGTAAATCCTAACAAGTTAGTCACAGGCAAATGTGGGCACAGTGCTATTAGCGTGTGGTCTATCTTTCCCGGCTCGTATCCTATAACATCCTTGTAGTCTCTAACAACGTCGTTGTACTCGTTAGGCTCTGCTTGACTGCCTTGCATAAAGAACGCAGCCGGACTATGCCAACGCTGCTTCAAGATAATCAATCTATTCTTTTCCAATTGAGCAGCATCCGTTAGCTCGTAACTTAACGGAAACACAAACGTCTGTAACAACTGCCCAAAGTTATCCTTGCCAGTGTCTGCGTGTATGCGATAACCTACTTCTGACTCAAAAAAGTTTCCGCCAGACACAGTCCAATTACCTTCGCCTAAGACATTGTTAATAATAGGAGCAACCAGTTCAACAGCACTAGTTATGTCTGTTGCAAAGACTCGAGCTTTTAAGTCTAGTTTGCTAGAATTGTTGAATATTTTTATTAATTCTTGTCTAGTTTCGTCAGGAATCCTGGGTAAACTTGCGATGATATCAGACATTGCCTAGTGCCTTTGTAAATGCTTCTTTTGCTTCAGTTATCGTTACTCCGTCTCGTATGCTCCAGCTTATAGTGATCCTGGGTGCGGTTCCGTAGACTTGGACACTGTGCGGAACAGAGTTATCAATCAAACTAGGCACTGCTAGCGTGTACGAAAACACCGGAACAACTTGACTAGTAATTTCGTTAACAATTAATTTTTCATTGTACACAGAAGTTATATTACTATCAGAAGAGTAAAAGGATGTTATACTTTGTTCAGTGCCTGATATAGGAATGTTTAGCGCACATTGCCTATTAGCATCTGTGTGTATTGGTAGACCTTTTCCGGGCTCCAAAGTATAGATGTTAAACAAATCGGATAAAACGGGAACTCGTTGTTGTACGCTCAATAGGTACGGGTCGTCTGCTACACGGCGATGATGTTTTGCCAGGCCTTGCACTCGTTCAAACTGTAGCTGTCTTACTAGCAACTTTAAGTAAGCCATATTGAAGAATTGGGCAGGAATCTCGTACACAAATTGGTTGTCTAACATTAATTTATTTACACTGCGGCCAGCTAGCGAGTTGACTATGAAATGAAATTTACAGTACAATACAGCTACTTAAACAATTTTAGGCTCATACTATGGCATCTTACTTTCTCAAATCAGGCAATACTTTCTCAGTCTCTAGCAAAGAGGCAATGGATCTACACGAAGCTCTACCAGTAGGCAACTATGTAGTCAAACAGAACCCAATGACTAAACAGTTTTACCTAGAGTCAATTGATAGTTTTGAGATTAAAGGTAAGCTATACGGAAAAACTACTCGCCACGCCGAGCGCATCATCAGCACCTTTAAGGATCGTAGCGCCAGCACAGGTGTTATGCTAACAGGCGAAAAAGGCAGCGGTAAGACACTGCTAACCAAGAAAATCTCCATCCTGGCTGCACAAGAAGACATTCCTACTATTGTTATTAATGCTCCTTGGACAGGCGATGGCTTTAACAGCTTTATGCAAGCTATTGAACAGCCTTGCCTAGTGCTATTTGACGAGTTCGAAAAAGTATACGATAAGGACGATCAAGAAGCTATCCTAACACTGCTAGATGGTGTGTACCCTAGCAAAAAGCTATTCCTGCTAACTTGTAACGACAAGTGGCGTGTTGACAGTCATATGCGTAACCGTCCCGGACGCATCTTCTATATGATCGACTTCAAGGGCCTAGAGCAAGAGTTCATCATTGAGTACTGCAACGACAACCTAAATGCTAAACAGCACATTGAAAAGATCTGTGCGATTGCAAGTATGTTCGATCAGTTCAACTTTGATATGCTCAAAGCTCTAGTAGAGGATATGAACCGCTACAACGAAGAACCACACGAAGTCCTAAGCCTGCTAAACGCTAAACCAGAATTTAGCGGCAAGAGTGACTTTATTGTGGAACTACAAGTTGGCGGACTTGACATTCCAAAAGAAGACACCACCAAGCAGTGGTCCGGCAACCCATTAATGGACACAATCCGCCTAGACTACAAAGAGTACTCAGGTGAAAAGGACGAGGACGGTGACCTCGACTATGACTGGGAAGATGTTAGCTTTACTAGCTCTCATCTAATCAAAGTAGATGCCAAGCAAGGTAAGTTTGTATTCGTTAACGATACTGCAAGGCTTGTGCTAACAAAAGCACCCGAAAAGTACACCTACAACCTGGCTGCACTGTAAGTAAAAGGGCTTAGGCCCTTTTCGTTTGACAAATAATTCAACAGGCTATACAATAGGTTCTATGTTGATTGTTGCAAGAACAAAAAACCTTAGCAAGGACTTAGTTGTAGCTGTAAGCGGCGGGGCCGACAGTATGGCTGCTCTAGACTACTTACGCAAAGGTAGAAATGTAACTGCGGCAATTTTCGATCACGGTACTGGACTACACCTGCAAGCATTGCCGGTTGTAAAAAAATACTGTGAGCAGTATAATATCAAGTTAGTAGAAGGCGCTTTAACAAACCCTTGCCCAGCAGGAACAAGTCCTGAAGAGCATTGGCGTAATGAGCGATATGCTTGGTTGCGTAGCCTGGGTGATTGTGTCGTAACAGGGCATCACTTAGACGATGTAGCAGAGACTTGGTTGTGGGGAAGTGTTAACGGACAGCCTAAGTTGATCCCTTGGGAGAACAATGGCGTCTATAGACCTTTCCTGCAAACACCTAAAGCTAATTTGGTAAAATGGTGTGAAAAAAACAACATCGAGTGGCTTGACGATCCTAGCAATAGTAGCGTACAATACACTCGTAACAAGGTTCGTAAAGTTTTGGTACCGGCTGCACTTGCAATCAATCCAGGACTTTACACAATGATTAAGAAGAGGTTGACAGAAAAATAAATTTTCTGTAAAATTAAGGCTTAATAAGTGATGTTTTTATCACAGAGATAAATAAAAACGTGGAAGGTGCAGAGCACTTGACACAAAAAGAAATTTAAAGTAAACTACGAAAATGATGACATTGACCGTTAATTGCAAATTTATTAGTGTGCTGCCACAGCAAGGCTCAATGCCCTTTGCTTGGTCACAGATTAATAAATCCGATCGCGGCTATGAGCACATTCGTAGGGTCCGAGGAGATGTAGGTAGAGAGTAATCGAAACTTACTACAAACTTCAAGGACCCTAGGATCGAAAGACCTAGGGTTTTTTGCTTTAAGCAAGTGTTAAAATAAGTCCTATATGGCCAGGTAACGTAGACCTGACAACACACTATAATAAGTTGTAAAAGGGCGGACAGTAGGATGAAGCTCCTTGTGTGGAGTGAAAAATTACTGGGCAGGGTATAACCCTGTCATATCCTGTAGAAATACAGGGTATTCTAAAGTACATTACTGCAACCGTTTCGCACTGCTTTCGGTCAATGTTTTAATGTACTTTAGAATACTGGAGGGTGCAAGTAAGTTAGGATGGTCCTAAGCTCGGCTGTAACCCGGGTCGCTCAGCGCAAGAGGTTCGATTCCGTCCATCCTCCACCACATTATTGTTTTAGCCGACTATTAGCCGGCTCTGCATAAATACTATAAAGGAGAACACTATATGTTCAAGAATAGTAAAAAGCAGGGTGATGCAGGGTTAGGACAAGCGATAGCGTACTTTACTATGAAAGGGTACGATGTTGCTTTACCACTAACTGATAGCGCAGATTGGGATCTTATTGTAGAAATAGATGGGACATTAAAACGTGTTCAAGTTAAAACATCTACTTCGTTTAATAAACAAGGTACAATGAAATTCGAAGCTGCGGTTAGAGGAGGAAATAAAACCTCAACGAATTCTTCAGTTAAAGGTATTCAAGACCAGAATTGGGATGTTATTTTTTTATGTCATCTAGTTACTGGTAAGAGCGCATTAATTCCTAAAGATAAATTAGAAACATCTAATCAAATTAATTTAGGAAAAAAGTACGAAGAATTCTTTATTTAAATTTGCTCGGTTCGTCTACTTGGTTAGGACGCTAGACTTTCAATCTGGAAAAACGGGTTCGAATCCCGTACCGAGTACCAAAATTTATCTGGGTGTACTTATTTGATAAATAAAGCAAATAGGAGTATCTAGATGGCAGTACAAAAATCTAAAATTTACAGGCAATCAGACGAATACAAGCAGTCTGTTGTAAAAGGGCAGCAACAATGGAGAGATTCGTTATACGGCCCTGAACAAGAGCATAGTAAAATTTGCGAATGTTGCAGCAAGGAATTTAAGTGGCTCGGGCGAGAACGTACAACTGCTTTTAAAAAAGCAAGATTTTGTTCTATTTCTTGCGCTAAAAGCAGAGCCGATTATTGGGATAATAATGCAACAAGGTATCAGACTATTGCGTTTAAGCACCACTGTAAAGAATGCGTGGTTTGCGGGTTTGATAAAATAGTAGCAGTACATCACTATGATCATAGCAAAGAAAATAATGATCCTGTAAATTTAATTCCTTTATGCCCGAATCATCACGAAATGATACACCATTCTTTATATAGTAAAGAGGTTACAGTCATCGTAGATGCGTACATAGCAGAATGGAAACAGAAAAATAAACTGGGTGTATGATAGTGGTAGTCGCCGGGTTTTGGAAACCCGTAGTGCAAGTTCGATTCTTGCCACCCAGACCATATTTTTTCCCGGATAGTTAAATGGTTATAACAATCGGCTGATAACCGGTCGTTGCAAGTTCGATTCTTGCTCTGGGAACCATACAATGTATCTCTAGCTCAATTAGGCAGAGCAGCGGTCTCCAAAACCGCAGGTTGGGGGTTCGATTCCCTCGGGGTACGCCAAACAATGGGGAGTTATCCAGACTGGGTCTGGCACGGTCTTGAAAACCGATGGAGTTGTGATGAGCAGCTTAGAGTTCGATTCTACTATCTCCCCGCCATATTATTGATTTTGTTAATTTTGTAGAGTAAATAACTGCACATTAACAAAGGAAAAATGTAATGGCAACTATCAAAGACTCTTTAACAACAGCGGCAGCAGATGCAATTCTTAGCGAGAACACTGGCAAGAAGTGGTATACATCTAAAACCGTTTGGGTTAACATTATTGCAGCAGGTGCACTATTTGCACAGATGAAGTGGGGATTTATTATTGATCCTAGTACACAAGCATTAGTGTTATCTGGCGTTAACTTAGTATTACGTAAGATTACTAAGGAAGCTATTGTATTTTAATTTTATGCGGGTATGGTGCTAGTGGTAACACACAACCTTGCCAAGGTTAAGTTGCGGGTTCGATTCCCGCTACCCGCTCCAAGTTTAGGATGCGTTCAGCAAACTTTATACATTTGACTTTTAATCAAACCCGTAAAAAAGCATCCTGTTATATCTGTTGCTTATAATGTACAATGTAAAGTATAAGCAACACAATTTACCCGGTTAGCTCAAAAGCAGAGCACACGACTGATAATCGTAAGACAGAGGAGCGTTACCTCTACTGGGTACCAAATTTCTTGCAAGAAGGAAACAGACTCGCCCTGACGTGCTGTCGAGGGAAATGGAGTTCTGGGGTACAAGTCCCAAGACCAGCACCGAAATTTATACCCTCTTCGCCAAGCTGGTTAAGGCAGCTATACTTTTTTGATAAATAAAAGTATGATTACAGAAGATATTATTAAGCCTTTATTTGATAAAGGCTTAAAAAACAAAGAAATTCAAATATTATTGAACGCATCTAGCTATGTAGTATCATATTGGCGTGCAAAATTAGGATATCCAAAAACAGTTGTTACTGATCGTAAGAAAGAACACAATTGGGCAGCAATTCAAGAAGATCATAACAATGGGTTAACGGAAAGACAACTGTCGGATAAGTATGGAATTTCTACTAGAACTATACATACTGCTAAGAAAGAAGGAATTCTTGTTCCTAGACCGTTTGTTAAAAAATGGAAAACATATGAGCAAAAAAGAGCAACTGCAAATGAAGCTAATGCAAGATACCGTGCTCGTATGAAACAACAAGTAGTAGAAGGTGAGGACTTGGGTCCTATAAAAGAGTTTTATAAGAATTGTCCGCCTGGCTACGAAGTAGATCACATAGTACCGTTAAGTAAAGGCGGACTACACACTATTACAAATTTACAGTACCTTACTGTAACTGAGAATAGGAAGAAAAGTAATAAATTGTTGGGGAATAGTTAAATGGTATAACCACGGATTTTGATTCCGTTGTTCTAGGTTCGATTCCTAGTTCCTCTGCCAAAATATGTTGGGGCGTGGTGTAGCCTGGTTAGCACAACTGACTTTGACTCAGTTAGGTTCGGTTCGAATCCGGACGCCTCTGCCAACAATGGAGTAGTAATGCAATTTTATATAGATGAGCAATACATTTGCAGTGTTAATATTAGAAAAGAATATAGTATGTATGACCATATCCCCAAAGGTGAATTAACACACGAACAGTTTATTAAAATCCTTAAAGGAGAAGATAAGTGCATTAGTACATACAGCGAAGACCATCCAGAGTTTACAAAGTTACGTAATGAGCTTGAGCTATTAGGCTATATTAGTACCTGTAGACAGTCGTGGAACGGCGATCGTGTACTTAAACCGTTTAAAGTAAACGAGTGGAAATTTAAACGCGGTGACAAATTTTGTTCCAGCGCCGCAATGAGAGTTAGTATAGACTGTGCAAGAAAGTACGGTCGCAAAACAATTTCAATTTAAAGGAAATGACACTATGAAACGTGCTAAACGTTAGTGTCACTCTAGATCCCGTATTGGTCTCAGGGTGGCACGTTAAATCTAATTTAATACACTAACCCTTCGAGATGTTAAGGCTGCATAGCGGACTCTTAATCCGACAAGTGTGAGTTCGAATCTCACCGGAGGGACCAATATGGGGGTAAAACTTTAAAGTGAAGTACCGGGCTTTTAACCCGGAAAATAGAGGGCAGTACTCTATACCCCTACCATTTAATGAAGTATATTGACGAACAAGCGCAAGAAATTGGTCAAGCATCAGTAGTTGGATCTGTACCCCGACCAGTATATTTCACTAAATGGTAGAAAAATGTCGAACTATGATAAATACTTTTATAGTTAAAAGTGAGTTCGATATGAAACAATGTCCAAAATGCGGAGTAGAGCATAACAAATCAGGAACATTCTGTTCTAGAAGTTGTGCCAATAGTAGAGTTTTTTCTGACGATGCTAAACACAAAAAGAGTGTAGCATTAAAGGGAAAACCAAGTACAAGAGTTATATCTGATTTAGACAAATGGCGTGCTAATATCAAGCAGGCTTGGTTAGACAAATATAATGCCACGCCGTTTGAAGAATTGGGGATGGAAAACAGACGCCGAAGGGTGTTTGAGGAACAGAATCATTGTTGTAACAAATGCGGTGTTAGCGAGTGGCAAGGATTTAAGATACCACTTGAACTTGAACACAAAGATGGTAACACTACAAACAACATTAGAGAAAATTTAGAAGGATTGTGTCCTAATTGTCATAGTATCACTGATACCTGGCGAGGGAGAAACAAGCCTTCTAGAAACGGAGTAAATGAAGTCACTGACGACTTTTTACTACAATGCTTGAAAGAAACTGATAATATCAGACAAGGCTTGCTTAAGGCAGGACTTGCGGCAAAGGGTAATAATTACGCCAGGGCCAAAAAGTTACTCAGTATTTAATGGGGTCCAGGGTTCGAGTCCCTGTGCCCCTACCATATAGAAAAACTCTTTGTAGTAGCTACACTGGAACACCGAAATACTTGCCAAAGTCGACCACGTGCAAGGACCGGCCAGGAAGAGCAGGGCTACCGTGGATTCAAGCGCCAGCAGAGAGTTTTTCTATATGAGTTTATTGGCCAGTAGCACAGTTGGTAGTTGCGCTTGACTGTTAATCAAGATGTCGCGGGTTCGATCCCTGCCTGGCCAGCCAATAGTTTATGTACAGGTACCAGAGTGGCTTAATGGCACTGATTGCAAACCAGTTGATTCGTGGGTTCAAATCCCACCCTGTACTCCAGTTAGGTCGGGTATCTTAAGAGGAAGAGAGCATCCCTCATAAGGATGAATGTGGAGCTTCGAGTGCTCTTCCGACCACCATTATTCAAACCAGTCAAAGTTGATGTGGCCTTTTAGTCGTATTAGTAGCATTATTCTTGTGTTGCTAGTATAGTTTTCTACACAGTGTGGAACAGAAGTGTCTAGCACAGCAGGCTTACTAGTGTCTAAAGTGTCCATTTTCCTGCAATGAGCAGCCTTTAGTCGCCAAAATTTATTGACTCCCATTTCGACTAATTCTGGCGGATGGTTTGTTTTGTAAAAATGTGTATATGTGCCCGCGCATCCTATAATAGGTATGTTTAGACTTAGCTTATATGAGCCTCTATCTATATGGATGTCTGTAGTAGAGTTAGAAGATTTATTAATTATACAGATTCCTGCTAAGTGATTTGTTAATTTATATGAGTCGATTAAATCTTTTAATACTGGTATGCCTAGGAAAAATTTTGTACTAGTTGCAGGATCATCATAAACATAACGTAACGAATCATTTGTTAAATGTTCGTCGGGTAGCATTGATAATACACTAGTTTGTATATCAGCTAGACTAGGAATGTCTAGTGTTTTATAATATTGCATAGTAAAGTATTTATGCCCACGTAGCTCCAATTGGTAGAGCAGCAGATTGAAAATCCGTGTGTTACTGGTTCGAGTCCAGTCGTGGGCACCAAGTTTAGTATAGTTTTGCTGTATGGGTTCGAATCCCCTTATCAATTGATAATTTATAGTATATAGGCTGGCGCAGGCGAAACTATACATTTTTATTTTCGGCTCTTAGTTCAATGGATAGAATGCGATGCTTCGAACTTCGAGATGTGGGTTCGATTCCTGCAGGGCCGGCCAAAGTTAGACTACTTAGGTGTGACGTTAGTGTTAGCGGTTAGCACCTCGGATTGTGATTCCGATAGGATGGATTCGAATTCCATACGTCACCCCTAAGTAGTTTTTATGCCTCGTTCATATATTGGTTATTATACTCGGCTGTCTACCGGGATAAAGGGGTTCGATTCCCCTACGGGGCGCCAATATTATTGCGGTTATCTCGATAGTTTGTATAAATAAAGTAATAAACTAGCGAGATAACTATATGTCAAAAGGTAAATGGACGGACGAACAGAAAAAAGCGTGGTCTGATAAATGTAAATTAACAAAGATTAACAATAAGAATAAAAAAGAATATAGCTCTGAAGAAAAAGAAGCCGCCAGACTTCGTAGTATAGAAATTAACAAAAAATACTGGACAGCTGAAAAGAGAGCAGAACAATCTGCTAGAATGAAACAAAAAGTTATAGATAATCCAGATTCTTATTCTAAAAATAATGTGTCTGGCCGAGTTAAGGTTTATGAAGTGATCTCTACTGCCGGGCCCACAAAAGTTAAAGGTTTATGGGAATTAGCTGTTGCAGAGTATCTTAATGAAAATAATATTAAATGGACTAATAAAATAGAACCCTTTAAGTATTATTGGAATAATAATTGGCATCTATATTTTCCGGATTTTCTGTTATTAGAAACCGATACTTTGATAGAAGTAAAAGGATATCAAACTGATCGAGACATAGCAAAATGGAATGCAGTTAATAAACAACTTATAATTATAAAAAAACAAGATTTAAAAAACTTAAATAATTTATTGCGGGGAAGTGAATAAGTATCATTTTGGTCTCATAAGCCAAAGAACCGGAGCGTTACCGGCGACCGCAACCAGTTAACGGGATAGACGGTACGATGAGTCCCTTTAAGTCTAGCACACTGGGCTGGTGTGTGACACGGCAGTAGACTTAGTAGGTTGTATAAACTCTTGTATTCGAGACAATCTAGTGAGGCTGAGTAACGTCAGATAGCTAGGCTCCCAATCTATTCAGTTCCTTGGCGCAGCGGTAGCGCAGCGGTAGCGCAGCACATTGACATTGTGAAGGTCACTGGTTCAATCCCAGTAGGAACTACCAAGCTCTTGTAGGTAAGTGGTATACCTCTGTCTTGGTACGACAGTATCGGCAGTTCGATTCTGCCCGAGAGCACCACATAGGAGTAGACAATGAAGTCAGTAACTTTTGAAAACATTTTTAATAGGGAACGATTTGTCTGCTGGCAGGCAGACTTGCGTAGCCCAGAGTATATAGACGGTGTAGAGTACTTGCGTGTACACCGTTACGGTAGCGATAGAACTTTGTTAATGCGTAAAGACGCACTGCGACAAATTAAAGAAAAAGCTACTGCATAATTTTTGCCCCGTTCGTTCAATGGATAGGATACGATGCTACGAACGTCGGGATGGTGGTTCGATTCCATCACGGGGCGCCATAATATGGGCTGTGACTGTGTAAATGGCTAACAGCGGATAGTAACTCTATTCGGGCGGCAGTTCGACTCTGCTACAGTCCACCAAATTTTAGGATGATTACAGCAACAATTTTTCTCCAACCAAACCTTCTGGAGGCTGGCCCGCTGGGGGTGTGTCGTGGGTTCGAGTCCCGGCTTAGACACAGCATCCTGTTTTATATGTCCTTGTAGCCGAATTGGTATAGGCACCGCGTTGAGGTCGCGGGTTTTGTTGGTTCGAGTCCAATCAAGGATACCATTTATTTAGAAAGAGAGCAAGTATGTCAATTTTAGAAACTATTAAATCTGCAAGCATAGAAGCTAGGAAAGCAAAAGCCCCTAGTGCTAGCCTACTTGTGACTCTTTTATCAGAAGTCGCAATGGTAGGTAAAAATGCAAATCGCGACACTACAGATGCAGAAGCAATCGCTGTAGTTAAGAAGTTCATCAAGAACAACGAAGAAACTTTGAGTAGAGTAACCGACGCAGGTGTCATAGCTACACTACAGATGGAGAATTCTGTTCTCGTGACTTTTGTGCCAGCACAGATGTCAGAACAAGACATCCGAGTAGCTGCTAGTGACCTAGTAAGTACTCTAGGTGTATCAGGCCCTAAAGCTATGGGTGCAGTGCTTAAAGAATTTAAACAAAAGTACGAAGGCACTTACGATGGTGCTATAGCATCTAGAATTGTTAAAGAATTGCTTTGCTGATTGGTTTATTAAATAGTGTATGCAAAAACATATCACTAAAATAACAAAAACTACTGACGAATTCTTTGTATATTGGGTTCTAACGGACCTATGCAACTTTAATTGTTTTTACTGCAATATACATTCGGGGGAGCATTCAGCAGCAGGAACACTCCTTACTAAAGAAGGTGTAGACACAGTCGTAACTTTTTTAAAATCAAAAAAAGAACAACACGGTCGAGTCAGCGTAATATTAACAGGCGGCGAGCCTACACTGTTTCCGTTATTTGATTATGTTTTAAATTCGTTAAACGAGATAGGTGTTCGTACAGTAGTGATAACAAATGGCACCAGGCCGTTGCATTGGTGGGAAGGCTTATTAAGTTTACCCAAGAAAATAATTATATCTATACATAGTGAATTAACTAAGATAGATAAAGTAAACGAGCTTGGTCGTTTTTGTATTGCAAATGATATATCATTGCAAGTAAGTTCAGTGTATAACCCCCGAGATCTAAGTAAAAGCATATCCTTAGAATCTCAACTTGTGCCAGAGCTAAAAAACATAGTTCTACAAAAAGCAGTAGCTAACTTGACTGAATTGCATTCCGATGGATCATTCGGAGAAGTCTACCAGTATCCTCTTGAAATAGAAAAATTATTAAAAGATTCTTCTGTTGCAGATAAAGAAGATGCGACAGGTATAATAGAGTACAGCGATGGTACCCAGGAATCAATTAACCCTCATTCATTAGTAGCTCAGTTTCAAAACAGATTCTTAGGCTGGAAGTGCAGTGCTGGTATCAATAATATTGAGATATTGCCAAACGGAGATGTGTACAATGGTTTATGCTCTAGTAAAAAATTAGGGACTATAACTGATTTTAAATTAAACGATGCGCCGACTTTTTGTATGAAAAAAGTCTGTTGGTGCCCATCGGACATTATGCTAGACAAAAGAAGGTCTACAATATCTGTAAGCATTGCAGGTAGTAAAAAAAGCTGATTTGACAGTAAATTCATTGTTTGCTACAATAGAGACAAGTTAAGAAATTAACTGAATGTTCTTTAAAAATTTGTAGTGCATTTTAGGCTGATGACGGCAATCGTCAGAAGGTCTGTTTACTTCACCCCGATGTTAGTAGCTTTGCCGAGCGAAACACTAAGGAGTTGATATGGCGGAATTGGTAAACGCGGGCCCCTTTGAAAGGGTCTGAACGAAAGTTCTTGTAGGTTCGAACCCTACTATCATTTATGAAGCATCAGCCTTGAGAGCATGGCAAATAATTGTTGACAATAATTCATGTAGGTGCTACAATACATATATGGGTTGAGAAATCAACATTGTTCTTTAAAAAGTTATCCAACATATATGTCATCGGGATGATGACCGCTATATGTAAACATATTAACCGATCGGTTTAAGGGGTCGCCGAGACAGCGAAAGTTGTGTATAGCCCTGTTAGTATGTTTTCATATAGTGAATAAAAACAAAAACAAATTTATGGCGCTATCGTCTATCGGTTAGGACATCAGGTTTTCATCCTGAGAAGCGGGGTTCGACTCCCCGTAGCTCTTCCAAACGTTCTGCCTAATCAGCAGATAGTGTGACCCGCACGATGAGAAGTGGCGTGATAGCCAAGGGTGGTAGTCTTCTTACCGAAAGGCCGCTGGCAGTGCGACAACGGGACTCGTCGGGAAGTGGGTGGAGGCCGTGCGTGATGGTGTTGGGGGTTCCTGGCGCTTGATGCGGTATAATTACCACCGGGGTTCGCAGAGCATTTAAGAATTCAATTTGGAGATGTAGGAAAATTGGTAACCCCAGTGGACTGTAAATCCGCCGCCCGCAAGGCACTACTGGTTCGACTCCAGTCGTCTCCACCATATAAGACACATTGCGTATACAAAAGCGTGTAGAGGCGACCAGAGAACCCCCACAATGTGTTTTTCTTTTTAGGTCTCAAGGTGTTCATGGACGCACACAGCACTGTCAATGCTGAG
>OGVU01000022.1_pt1 | contig 19504 bp, 31 predicted proteins | sample 1575861 | NCBI WGS metagenome assembly OGVU01 (sample SAMN07581532, study PRJEB24739) | freshwater metagenome | place: Singapore | collected 2015-01 | reverse complement strand
CGCATTCCAGGTTGAAAATTAGTAGAACTGCTAAAACACCTGCCATTAAATCTTTCATATTTCCCCCTATGAATAAACTACAAATGTAGAATAACAGAAATGTAGAATAAATGTAGAAATATTTATAGGGATTTACCCTAAGTCCAAAAAGTAGAGGATTGGGTGTAGAATCAAAGATCTACAAAAGGAGAATCTATGGATACTGTCGCACAAAAACAACACTTCGACAAACTGCTAGAAGTATTCGGCAGCTACAAGGATATAGCCAAGAAACTAGGCATGAAGTATGTAACTGTCTATGCTTGGTCTATGCGGAACAGCATCCCTAAAAAGCACCATCAGGCGATTGTTGATGCATCTAATGGTGCAATAACCCTAAAAGATCTTGGCTAGTCTTAACCAGCGCACTATTGCCTTGATGGAAGAAAGAGGGTATCAATGCGATACAGTCGAATCCTACAATGCTTTTACAAGGCGAAAAAAAGACTTATTTGGGGTATTCGACATCCTGGCTATTGGAAACGGAGAAACGATAGGCATCCAGCTTATGAGCAAGTCAAATATGTCTACAAGAATCAAAAAAATATCCAACTCTGAATACCTACCAGAGCTGATAAAGGCTAAGTGGCGCATAGTGGTAATCGGTTGGTATAAGAAGCCGAATGGTAGATACGACTACAAGGAGTTTGAGTTTTAATTTATAATTGTTCTATCGCAGATCTCCCCTGTGGAAGATGCCCTTATTGGGTGTTTTGAGTCTTTAGTAAAGTGTCTAATGCAAGCACATTTTCCTAAAGGGGAGAACTCAGAATACCCACTAAGGGTTTTTTGTTTTCTGCGGTCGCACTCCAGGCGATACATAGTGCTTAAATCGGCAGCGTGGAAGAAAAGATAGGCTCACTACCAGGATGGCAAGCCTCGCAGACTTAAATGGGTACTGCACAAGTTTGTAGATCGAGGGTGATACACAAATCTACAAATGAGCGAACATTATCTTAGGAAGGATTAGTCCTCTACTGGGGATGGATCAGGTTGATAAAGGCTTATCACCCAAGATAGAGTATTGTCAAAAGTAACATATATGTTACCAATGTCTACTAGCAAAATGTAGAAATGTAGATTATCATATAGACTTCTACAAAGGGGGTCTTATGTTGGAATATCCACAAATGAACCAAGAGCTGCAAAATGTTCAAGCAGAAATTGTCGGCAAGGTCATGCTTTCCCAGTACGAAACCGTAAAAGACATTCTTACCAAAACTAAGCTCACACCGCTAAAAGAAGAAGAAATCTTAGACATCATTGGCGAACTTAGTAAAATGGATGGTGAGTTTACTTTTGAATCGTTTTGGTTGAAATATGCAAGGCTTATCGAAGAAAAACATGGTATCAAACAAGCTGGCGAATGACTGCGTAAAAGAACTAGAAAAATCGTTAGGATTTTGCGAGGATCATGGCACTATCCACCGCAAGCTCAAGATGGCTATGGATGTAATCAACAGCCTTACAGAGCAAATAGACGATATGCGTAGCAGACCACTTACCGACTCAGAAATGTACCAGCTTCTACAAAAAGCTTTAAAAGTCGAAGATAAGGAATACTGGAAAGTTTACTGTCGACTTATCGAGAAAGAGCATGGAATCAATTAGCTACATTACTTGCACAAATAACTTTGAAATACTAGATAACTGCCTACTGAAATCAATTAAGTTTGACTGGGAAGATGAGATCATTGTGATCGAAAGCCCAAAATCTATTGCAGAAGGCTACAACACCGCAATAGACCACGCAAAGCATCAGATCAAATGCTTTATCCATCACGACATTATTATTACAAACCCAGAGATGTTGCGTAAAAACATCATGTCGTATTGCACACAAGATGTAGGGATAGTCGGTGTTATCGGATCAAAACAAGAAACAATACCTTGGTGGAATGATGGCGATATTGGCAGCGTAGTAGATACTAGGATGGGAATTATTTGGTTTGATGAAGGCAAAAATTACTGCAAAACCCTAGACGGAATTGTATTGGCTACTTGTCAGGATGTAAGGTTTGACGAATCCATACCAGGCTTTCATCTATACGACCAAGACATTTGCAAACAAATGACCAATCAAGGACTGCAAAACTTCTGTATGGGCAATGGGTATCGGATGCTTACGCACTTTACAAGTGGGACAGTAATGACAGATCAAATTAACGGATACAACGAGGCATTAGATGTTTATCGAAAGAAATGGTCATGCTAATCATAAAATGGACAGGAACTTGGTTGTGCTTGATTGGTATAGCTTTAACCTCTTTCAACATTTACCCACTCAACATATTCCTCAGTTTGATTGGTAGCGCACTTTGGACTTTGGCTGCTTTCTATACTAGGGATAAACCCCTATTCCTTGTAGAAGCGGTTGCAGTAATATTCTACATATCAGGTGTTATTGCTTATTTATGGAGATAGTATGGATATTAAATGCAAGTTGATTAAAGAGTTAGAAGATGGTGGCGCAATCGTATCGTTGGAATTAGACGAAGAAGCTAAAGACTGGCTTATTGGCGAAGGCTTTACAGTTGTTTTAAAAGAGGCTATTGCTATATCTAAAACTTATTTGAAAAAATTGCCTTCTGATAAAAAACCCAAGGTGGGTAAGATCGTACCCATGAAGGGTAAGGTAAAAGCGAAATGAACGCATACGAATTAGAAATAATACAGGCAACGCTTCATTCGCAAGGCGAGTTAATAAAGCAACAAGCAGACCGCATAGCGGAATTGGAAAAACAAACAAAGCCATTAAGTGATGAGGAAATATTTGATTTAACCGCATGGAAAAAGAACCCTTATGAACTCTATGTAGAAATGGAAAAAGAGGACATGATTGCATTTGCTAGAGCAATAGAAGAAAGGCATGGGATTAAATGAGCTTTGAGCAGTTCTGGTCTATGTATCCTAAAAAGGTAGCTAAAGGAGCTGCTATGAAAGCATGGGTAAGGCTAACACCGATGGAGCAACAACAAGCGTTGGAAGCCTTGCCTTATCATGTTAAATACTGGGAACTAAAACAAACTGAAAAAGAGTACATTTGCCACGCATCCACTTGGCTAAACCAATGGCGATGGATGGATGAGCTAGACATGACACCAAAGAAAGAAAAACAAGATATGTCTTGGATTGCTACAAACGAAGGAATAGAAAAGAAAGCCAGAGAGCTAGGAGTTCTTGGCAACGGTTACGACACATACCACACACTAAAAAATAAATGTCTACAGAAAATGGGAATTAGTTTGCAATGAACTATTTGTCTGTATGCTCTGGTATTGAAGCTGCTACTGTCGCATGGCATCACATGGGCTGGAAACCAGTTGGATTTTCAGAAATAGAAAAATTCCCAAGCCAAGTTCTTGCACATCACTATCCGCAAGTAACTAATTTTGGCGATATGACTAAATATAAGGAGTGGCAAATAAATGACCCAGTTGGACTTTTGGTTGGAGGAACTCCCTGCCAATCATTCTCAGTTGCTGGACTTAGGAAAGGGCTTGCAGACCCAAGAGGAAACTTGGCACTTACCTATGTTGGAATTCTTGACCACTTTAGACCCAAGTGGTTCGTTTGGGAAAATGTGCCAGGTGTCCTTAGTTCCAATAAAGGAAGGGATTTTGCAGCCTTCCTCACAGCGTTGGGGATCATCGGGTATGGGTGGAGCTACAGGGTGCTTGACGCTCAATACTTCGGAGTCGCACAAAGACGCAGAAGAGTGTTTGTTGTTGGATGTCTTAGAGGATGGAGACCTACCGCAGAAGTATTATTTGAGTCCGAAAGCTTGCGAAGGGATAATAAGAAGAGCAGAACAAAGAGGGAAGAATCTTCCACCTATATTGAAAGAGGCATTGCATATGGTGGCTCAGATCCAAACATCTCAGACACAGTAACTAGCAAATGGCACAAAGGAAGTGGCGGTCCAGCTGGAAATGAATGTGGTTTATTTGTTGCTCATAAAATTTACGAAAATCATCCATCCGATAGCCGAGTAAAAGAAATGGGCGATGTATGCCAAACAGTAACAAGCAGTTGGGGTGGCGGTGGTGGAAATATACCTTTTGTGCAAAATATTGCTTATGAGTGGCATAACCAAGATAGCAGAATTAAACCAATAAATGTAGCAGCTACATTAAACTGTAATGCGGGTGGTAGAGAAGGTCATTTGATACAAAATGTTCCGATAGCGTTACAAGGTGCTGGAGCAACATCTCAAAACGGTAATGGTAGCGGTTATAGTGAAAACATTATGTACACGCTAAATAAAACAGATGTACATGGTGTTGCAATACCTTATGATCTTTATCAAATTACTAGCCCTCTAAATGGTCAAAGAAGGCAGAATGGAGATCCATGTCATACATTAGCAAGGGATAATGCTGCTCATGCAAGCGTTACAAATGGTTCATTAGTTAGAAGATTAACACCAATAGAATGTGAAAGATTGCAAGGCTTTCCTGATGGATATACAAACATTAAGCCAAAAGGAAAAGAAACACCAGACGGTAATCGATACAAAGCATTAGGCAATTCAATGGCAGTTCCAGTAATGAGGTGGATAGGTGAGCGAATCAATAGACAAGAACTCGGAAGCGTGGAGAGCTGAGTGTGAGGCAAGAGAAGTATTAAGTTGGAAACTAGCAGATCGTAGGAAGTTTTTAGTAGAAGTTGAAAAACACAGAGGCATAGAAGGCAGACGCAAACTAGAGGAAGAAATACTGAGGCTATGGAACAAAAGATAAATGTGTATGAGCTATTCGACCAGATAGAAAACATCAAAGAAGAAATGTCTGTATTAGAAGGCAGAGTAAATGGACTTGAGTCTGGAAAAAATATTGTTAAATCTATTATGATGAAAAAATCTAGCGAGCAATCTCTTGGCGCACAAGAACGAGAGGCTAATGCTAGTGAGGAATATAGAAAACATTGTGAGCAGCTAGAAGAAGCAGTAGCAAGACGGTCTTTGCTTAAAACAGAATATGCGCTGATACAGATGAAGTTTGAGGCATGGAGAAGTATGCAAGCTACTAATCGTGCGCTAGACAGAATGACGCAGTAATGTACAGAAATAAAAAGTTACTGGAACTTGCTAGACAACTACCATGCCAACATTGTGGGATAGAAGATGGAACAGTTGTTGCAGCGCACAGTAACCAGTTAAGAGACGGAAAAGGAAAAGGAATCAAAGCACATGACTATCGAATTGCAAGCCTCTGCTTTAAATGCCACTACGAAATCGACCAAGGATCAAATCTCAGCAAAACAGAAAGACTGGACTTGTGGGAAGAAGCGCACAGAAAAACGATTGCCTTGCTATTTGAACGAGGGTTTTTACATACCTAAGTTCGAAGAAATGGATTACGATACTGTTGAGTTATTAAAGCTGGTTTAGCTCAGGGGTAGAGCAACTGCCTTGTAAGCAGTAGGTCGTGGGTTCAAATCCTACAACCAGCACCACTAAAGCCCAAGCGGATCGAATGAGCCAAACTCATCAGCCACCATCTTGGCTCGCTTGCGAAACTTAGCATCATGTTTTTCCCATCCAGCCATGCCTGATTTATCTACAGGCTCTGCCCAACGAGAACAATGGATCATTTCATGTGCGATGGTAGCAACCGAAGTTAGGTAGTGCGAAAGCCTATTTCTGCTAATAGTGATAGTGTGCGGTATTTCTTCTGATTCATCATAAAGATATGTGCCTAAAGCGTCAGGATCTGAATTAACGATGAAACGACAGAGTTCTACAGGGGGCATATTCCACTTATTGAACGGTCGTAACTTACATAGTGTTATATAAGTGTCCTCAAGGAAAGTCGCATTGAATTTCATTTCCAACTAATCCATTCTTTAGATGTGGCTCGGTGTTTACGGTCAACATATACAGGCATACTAAAGGTAATGCCATGTTCGGGGTGCGTTAGCCATAATGCCTGTCGTGGTGGCTCAAACCCAAAGTTATTCTGATACGCATATTCATCGTAGCCCTTTAGCGATCCATTGACAATCAGTCGTTCAAGCTGGATAAGCTGATGTCAATGCCCTAGCAACATCGTATCGTATTCCATGTCGGTCTGTGCGTTCCTAGAGCGTTTACGGTGGTCTCCACGAATGATTGGACCAAGTGCGCCAATCACCCCATCGCCACCTCTAAATTGATCGCCATGCGTTAGCAGATATTTATGACCATAAACAGAGTAGTAGGCATCCGATCCATCTGGTATATGAAACACAACTCTATCGTCATCCTCGAAACGCTTAGACAAGAACTGGTAAAGCAGCCAGTCAAAGGATGTAAAGTTTCTACCCTTTGCCCGAATCTTGTGTGTATTGCGCCCATGATTGCCTGATACGCAAGGCACAAAGACCTGACCAAACTCATCGGCTAGAGTATTAACGCACCATGTTAATACCCCGAATAGATCAAGAACTGTAGGCATGATTTCCATCTCATTGGTAGCCATTAGTTCTTCATGTATGTCACCACTAACCATATCGCCACCCAATACAAACACAATGCCAGGATAGTCGCTGTGGGCTACATGGTTTTTTAACAGATCTGTTGCTTTTTCTATCATCGCCTTTGCTCGATCTTGAGCGATAGCAATGTTGTATTCGTTGACACCATTGATTTGATTGGGATCGACTATTTCTCCCCAATGCCAATCAGATGCGAATAGTGTCGATATGCCAGCTTGAGATTTCTTGGATTGTTTTTTAATTGTCCAACTAGGAATCTTAGGCTTGCTATCTCGTAATCCAATTATCTGTTTTTTGATATATTCTGCCGACAATTCTTCTTTTGCTTGCGCTGCAATAGAAGCCTCTAACTGTCGGATTTTGTCGTTAGCCTCAAATAGCTTGTCCATAAGACTAGGCTCTGGCTTGATGTTAGATTCTACAGAAGGCTTTATCCCTTGCCTTTCTGCTGTCCAATAGCGTTTGTCGTAAGTGCCTGGTGGAAGGTTTAGCAACTTAGCAGCACCAGACTTAGTGCCAACTTTATGGAAGGCATCCATCGCTTCTTGTAACTGTTCTAAAGTGTACGCTTTTTGTGGCATGATAACTTTCGTAGTTAAGACATTGAAATACTACACTTTTTTTTGTTACAATTCTACATATTATAACTGAGGGATTTCACCTACATGGCAAGAGATCATTTAGATGCTAGGTTACAGAATTGGGCTTGGTATCTATCGTATGGTGTTGTTGGTCCACAGCCCGATACAACTTGTAGATCCTTTGAAAAAAACTATGTGCCTGAGTTAGGCAATCTCTACACAGAGCAAGAGCCACACTACGAGCCAGACCATGCAGACGGAGATTTAATCGAGCAGTCAGTTAAGGGATTACCCTTAAAGCATCGGCAGATCCTAAAGGCTCGGTATGTAAGCCACCCATACGCTAGTTTAGGTCAGTTAGCCCACCACCTTAGAATGTCAACTCATAAGTTAGAATTAGAAATAGGTTATGCAAAACGAAGACTCCAAGACATTCTCGATAAGAAAACCAAGTGTGCGGAGTATGCGAATCTGCTCAAAATGCCAGATCCGCAGATTGACTGACGGTGGACATTTTGAAGTCTACAACGATGGACTCAACGAGCGATTCGTCTGCGAGTCCTGTGCCAATCGTAATAGCGACAAAACACGCTAAATGCTTGCCTGTGCTGTTTTCTAGCATAGATCAATATGTGCCTAAGGATGTGGTCGTTATCGTCTCTGGAAGCGATTTAAGGCTTCCTAGGCATAAGACTATCAATTTGCCAAACTACGGTAAGAACTTTGGGGAATCCTACAATTATGTTTGTAGATATGCGTTTGACCATTACCAAGAAATTATCGTGGCAAATGATGACATAGTGGTAAACCCTAACTCTTATACAAGACTACTAGAGGATGTAGAAGAACTATCACTAGGTGATACTTTAGGTTGGGTGTCAGCTAAAAGCGACTACGCTAGGGGTAAGCAAAATGTAAGGATTTGGTCGCAGCTCAATGGGATTCGGTCTGTAGAAGAAGAACAGATCCAAGAAACCGATGTCATTAGCCCATTGTTTGCCTATATCCGCAAGAACGCATGGATTGACTATCCACCGATCAACTGGTACTCGGATGACATCCAATGCCTAAAGATGCGTTACAACGGATTTAGGAACTTTGTCAGCAGAAGTTATGTCCACCATGTTGGCAGTTCTACAATTACGATGGATCACAAGAAGAACCACGAAGAAGCGATGAAGTGGATGAAAGACGGTGAGCCAGAATTTTATGCCTATTTTAACTTGTAACTTGCGCTTTTCAAAAAACATCCCTAAAATAGTGGTGGGCAAGTGCGCCCATTTTTTTTAGGGTGATCGCCATGAAAATTGCTATTGGACTCCTCGATGAGGATATGTACGAGAAAGAAGAAGAAAAAGAAGAATATCTTGTATCCCCAGAAATGAATAAAGAGATGGTTCGTGCATTAGAAAAGACGCACCATTTTGGCTATCCTAGCGAGAAACTTGCAGAATTTTGGGGGATTCCAGTTGACGAAGTACAGTTCTACCGATGCGGTAATTGCGAATACTTTTGTGATACTCCTGATGCAGTCAAAGCGGTTCAGGCTGAGATTCCTGAGGCAGACGGTTATTGTAAAAAGTATGAGTTTGCTTGCAACTCTGAAAAGGTTTGCGACTCTTGGGAAGGCAAAGAGGACAAAGAATCCGAAGGAGAGGAAGATTGAAACAGGGTCTCTATGCCAATATTCATCGAAAGCGTGAGCGCATAGCCGAAGGATCAGGCGAAAAGATGCGCAAGCCTGGCGCAAAAGGCGCACCAACAGCAAAGGCTTTCAAACAAGCAGCTAAAACTGCTAAACCAGTAAAGGCTAAAAAATGAAAATGTACAAAAAGAAACCAGCTAAACCCGCTAAACCAGCTAAGAAGCCAAAGAAAGGCTACTAATGCCATTCAAATCAAAAGCACAGGCAAAGCTAATGTATGCGGTTGCTGGCGATAAAGGCTTGGCAAAGCAATTAGGTATCCCACAGTCAGTCGCAAAGAAAATGACCAAAGAGGATACAGGCTACAAGAACAAGCCAACTAAGGTTAAGAAGAAATGATTAAGAAGGGAAAAGAAACCTTCTCAGGCTATAACAAGCCAAAAAGAACACCAAATCACCCTACTAAAAGCCATGCAGTATTAGCTAAGTCGGGAGACCAAGAAAAGCTGATCCGTTTCGGTCAGCAAGGAGTAAGCGGTAGCCCACCAAGAAAAGGTGAGTCTGAAGCAGATAAAGCTCGTAGAAAGTCATTTAAGGCTCGTCATGCAAGCAACATTGCTAAGGGAAAGATGAGTGCGGCTTATTGGAGTTCAAAAACTAAGTGGTAAAAACATTAAACATCGGAAGCGGTAAAGACTTCCGAGAGGACTGCTTAAACGCAGACATCCAAGAAAACAGAAAGCCTGACTGGGTACTAGATATAACCAAAGTGCCTTGGGGGGAGACAATCTCTACACGATTCGGTGAGATAGAGATCAAGAAAGGAATGTTTAGCAAGATCATCGCTAACGATGTCTTAGAACATATCCCAGATGTAATAAAAGCAATGGAAAACTGTAGAGATTTGCTAGACGATAAAGGCGAGTTTCACATCAGCGTACCGTATTACCTCAGTTTAGGTGCATGGCAAGACCCAACCCATGTTAGAGCGTTTAACGAAAATAGTTGGACATACTACACAGATTGGTATTGGTATCTAAACTGGGAAGAAAGATTCTGGCTAAAGTCTCTACATTTTAAGTTAAGCGACTTAGCCAAAGAGATGGACATAAACAAAGGTACAGCATTACTCATGCCTAAAATGGTAGACAGTATGCAAGTCGTGTTGTCCAAATATCCTACAGAAACAGAAACAAGCATTGGTTAGTTTGTTGTAAAATAACAACAGTCATCACCCATGACCCAATAGGAATGGAATGAATGGAAAACACATTAGAAAACAATTCTCTACAAGTTGAGTCAACCAATAAGGGTGGCGCACCGTTAGGTAATCAAAACAATAAGAAAGGTAAGCTCTTTTACGACCAGTTAAGGCTTGCTTTAGTACAAGAAGATAAGAAGCGTCTAAGAAACATCGCAGAGAAGTTAGTCAAAGCTGCTGAGAACGGAGACGCATGGGCGATCAAGGAAGTCATTGACCGAGTGGATGGTAAAGCTATCCAAGCTACAGAGATTAGCGGTGCAGATGGCGCAGACATATCAGCCCTACAGACGATCAACATTGTGCTAAAGAAACCCGATGGAAGTTAATTTCGAGTTTCCAGAAAAGCTAGGATTCTTATTCGAGCCAAGCCGATACAAAGTCTTATACGGTGGGCGAGGATCAGGTAAGTCTTGGGGAGTTGCTAGAGCGTTGATTAGCATTGCTCTACAGCGACCAGTCAGAGTCTTATGCGCTCGTGAGTTTCAGAACAGTATTGCAGATTCGGTTCATGCCTTGCTCGCAGATCAGATCAAGAGCATGGGATTGGAAGGATTCTTTACCATACAGAACACCGCTATCTACGGTGCGAATGGTTCAGAGTTCCTATTTGCTGGCTTGAAACACAACATTACTAAGATTAAATCGTTTGAAGGTGTAGACATCTGTTGGGTGGAAGAAGCGCAGACTACCTCTAAAAGCTCGTGGGATGTGTTAATTCCTACGATCCGTAAAGAAAACTCCGAGATATGGATGACATTCAATCCAGAGTTAGATACGGATGAGACATACAAGAGGTTCATTGTTGCACCGCCTACAAACGCAATAGTCAGAAAAGTAAACTGGTCTGACAATCCTTGGTTTCCACAAGTCTTACGAGACGAGATGGAAGACCTCAAGGCTAGAGACATGGATGCCTACCTCAATGTATGGGAAGGCAATACACGACAAGTATTAGACGGTGCGGTGTACGCTAATGAGCTACGCAAGGCACAGGAAGAAAACAGAATTAAGGATGTGCTGCTAGACCATTCTGTTCCAGTATCTACATTTTGGGATATTGGTTGGGCAGATATGACTAGCATTTGGTTTGTGCAAACCATACCTGGTGGCGAAGTAAGGGTGATTGACTTCTATCAAGATTGTCAAAAGCCTATCGACTACTACACAGCGTTACTGCAAACCAAAGGCTATACATACCGAGATCATTGGTTGCCACACGATGCCGAGCATAAGAATATGACAGGCAAGAGTGTTAAGGACATTATGGAAGGCATGGGATTCCCAGTACGGATTACTCCTAAGTTGTCCGTAGCTGATGGGATCAACGCAGCTCGTATGCTGCTAAACCGTTGCTATATCGACCAGACAAGATGTGCAGAAGGGCTACAAGCATTGCGACATTACCGCTATGATGTAGATCCTGACACCAAGATGTTTAGCGACAAACCACTACATGACCAACATAGCCATGCAGCAGACGCTTGGAGATATGCTGCGGTAGCGTTGGATGAGAAACCGTTTGACTGGAATAAACCTATTTCTGTCAACACAAGATGGATAACATAAATGGATCAGCTTAAACTAAGAAACCTCATTGATACGGAGATAGATAACGCTATTGGTTATCTTGAGACCGAGACTACAGAGGATCGTAGGAAGGCACTCGACTATTATCTGCGTAGACCTTATGGTAACGAGATCGAAGGCAGAAGCCAGATTGTTACAGGCGAAGTTGCAGAAGTCATTGACGGTGCATTGCCACAGTTGGTTCGTGTGTTTACTGCCAGCGATGACATCGTGCGCTTTGAGCCAAAAGGTCCAGGAGACGAAGAAGGCGCAAAACAAGCTACCGAGTATGTCAACTGGGTGTTCTATCGTGATAACGAAGGCTTCCTAGTTCTACATAATTGGTTCAAGGATGCACTTCTACAAAAGACTGGTGTCGTTAAGGCTTACTGGGATACCAAGATCCAAGTCACCAAAGAAGAATACCAAAACCTGACAGACGATGAGCTAGTTCTTCTGTTGTCTGATGGCACACGAGAGATCGTAGAGCAAGACACAGTAGAGGAAGTGGTTGGCACAGACCCAATGGGTATGCCAATCGTGATGCGAGCGCACAATGTTAAGGTCAGCAAGAAAACGACTGCTGGTAATGTGGTTGTAGAGAATGTGCCACCAGAGGAGTTCCTGATCTCCAAAAGAGCAAGGAATATCGAAGATGCTCCTTTTGTGGCACACCGTAAGCTAACGACTCGTTCCGAGTTAGTAGCAATGGGATTCGATCCTGAGATTGTTTCAACCATTCCATCCTCTACAGACCTAGAGTTTAGCCCAGAGCGCACAAGTCGCTTTGACCAATCAGAGCAGCCAGACGATCAGTCGATGGATTCCACAATGGAAGAAGTCGAAGTGTTCGAGTGCTATGTTCGTGCTGACATGGATAACGATGGGATTGCCGAGTTACGCAGAGTAGTCTATGCAAGCAATGAGATTCTGAGCGATGAGGAAACGGATTACATACCGTTCCATGCTATTTGCCCAATCCCGATCCCACACAAGTTTTACGGTAGCTCGTTGGCTGATCGTGCAATGGACATCCAGTTGCAGAAATCTACGATTACCCGTCAGATGCTCGATAACTTGTATCTGACAAACAATGCTCGTATGGGCGCAGTAGAAGGTCAGGTCAGTATTGACGATTTGTTATCTGTAGCACCTGGTGGCATAGTTCGGATGAAGAATCCTAACGCTGTCGTGCCATTGAATGTTCAGCCTGTAGCAAACCAAGCGTTCCCAATGCTGGAGTATTTGGATGCAGTACAGTCCAAGCGCACAGGAGTTAGCGATGCACAACAAGGTTTAAACCCTGACATCCTACAGAATGTGACTGCTGCTGCGATTGCAGCCACCATGTCTGCCTCTGCTGGAAAGATTGAACTAGTTGCTCGTATCTTTGCTGAAACTGGTGTTAAGAGCCTGTTTAAAGGCATATTGCACCTAGTTTCTAAGTATCAAGACAAGCCACGAATCATCCGTATGCGTGGAAAGTATGAGCAGATTGATCCTCGTACATGGTCAAATCAGTATGACTTGTCGATCAGCGTAGGTCTAGGCACAGGCAACAAACAAGAACAAATGGCTATGTTGCAGATGGTCATGGCTAAACAAGAGCAGATCCTACAGCAATATGGTCCAGCTAACCCACTCGTATCTGTCGGACAATACAGAACCACGATGGCTAAGTTTATCGAGGCTGCTGGCTTCAAAGATGTGGCAGAGTTCTTCAAAGAGATCCCACCAGAGTTGGATCAACAGTTGTCGAACCCACCACCACAAGAGCAACAGCCTGACCCAGCAACACAAGCGATGATGCAACAAGCTGCTGCACAAGTACAGATCGCTCAACAGAAAGCAATGGCAGATGTAGAAGCTAACCAACAAAAGGCAATCGCTGATATTCAGTTGGCACGAGAGAAAGCTGCTGCTGAGATTCAGTTAGCAAGAGAAAAAGCTGCTGCCCAGTTAGAGTTAAAGAAGGCAGAGTTCGAAGTCGAGGCACAATTAAAAGCAGCCAAAGTAGGTGCTGGTATTGCCTCTAATGTGGAGATCCCAGGATAATGGCATATAGTGACGCACAAGTAGCAGAAGCGATGGCAGCCTCGCTTGCTCAAGGATTTACATTAGAACAGGCTATTCAAGGCGCAACACAGAATTATGGAATATCGCCTGAACAAGCAACAAGAGCAGCAGTTGGTCAAATCTATCAACAACAATTAGGTAGAACACCAGATCCAAGTGGCGCAGAATATTACGCTAGTCAATTAGCTGCTGGAGTAAGCCCACAAGCAATTCGTGAGGCTATTGCAAGATCCCAAGAAGGACAGAACTTCTTAACCCAAGCAATTACCTCTGCTTATCGTGGCGATCTAGGTAGAAACCCTGAACAAGAAGGTTACCAATATTGGCAATCTTTGGCATTGGCTAACGCACTAAGCGCAGAGGATATTCAAGCTGCTGTTCGTGCTGCTGCTGCGATAGAGCAACAACAGCGTGGGATTACTGGTGGGATTACAAACTTTGTATCACCAGACTTTGAAGCCGATCCTTTTGGTGGCAGATACGCAACTACAAACATTTTTGATTTACCAGCAGATGCAGTCAATGTATCTACGATTAACGGTCAACGAGTTCAGTTTGTAAACCCAATTACTCAGTTAGCTGTTATCAGTAACTTTACTAACAAAGGTCCAGGCACAACCAATCAGTTTACCGATGCTCAAGTTGCTGCATATTTACGAGACAATGCGTTTGCAAACCCAACTCAAGTAAACGAAGCAGTTAATATGTTTGGCATTAAGCCAGAGCAAGTTAATAGAGCAACAGAACTGTTGGCTAAGAATGATCCAAGTATTAACGCAGCTACAGCAGATTACGCAGCCAAAATCGCAGCAAACCCACAATTAGCATTGCAAAACGCACAAGCTGTTGCTGGAGCTACACGATTCTCTGCTGCGCCAGGAGTAGAAACTTTAAGCGTTCCTCGTGTTACAGAGGCAGTTGATCGTGCATTTAGGGCTGGTTCGCTGACACAAAACGAATACAACCAAATGATGACATCGTTGACACAAGCAACGAATCCAGCAGATATTCGTAAAGCGTTAGCAACACCGACTGGATCTGTCGTTATTGATGCAGTATATGGTCAACAGATTGGCGAAGATAATGACCTAAACAAAGCTTTGGCAGAAGCAAGGCAGCGTCAAGCCGTATTATCTGCACAAGATCCTGGCTACTATCAAGCAAGCGATGTATTAGGCAGAGCATACCAAGCTGCTGGTTTAGACTTCCCATTTATGAGTGATACATATCGTGCAAACACGATGATGACACAGGGCAATGTTCTTAATCAACAAAACTTTAACCAACAAGTAAACCAGTTGTTGGCAGCATTAGGTCAACAATTTGGTGGTGCAGAAACATTGCAAACACCGTTGACTGGTCAGTATTACAGCGAGACAGGACTACAGCCAGGCTTTACTCCTATCGGCACAGAAGGCACAACATTCCGTAGTGGTGTAGCTGGTTACACTCCTAACATACCAACAGGATTCCAGTTTGGCGCACCGCCTGTAAATGCTACATTCCAACCATACAGACCAGGAGCGTTCCAACCAGAAGGAGTAACAACTGGTGGATTTATTACTGGATACGATGCAAACCAACAGCCTATTTACTCAACCTACAATAATCCGAATGTGAATGTAGGTGGTGTAAGTTCTAACTTAATACCGTTTGTTAATCAAACTGAGCAGTTTAATCAGCTAATGGCTGACTTTAATGCAAGACAAGCTGCAATCGCAGCAGCACAATCAGGAAATGTAGGTTAATGAAAGAACAAAGAGCTAGAGGTTTGCTAAACGATGACTTTTTTAAGTCAGAGATGGATTATTTAGAGCAATCACAAATTGACATCATTGTGAACTCTGCACCGCATGAATTAGAAGAGCGAGAAGAAGCATATCGTATGCAACTCGCTATCAAACGAATTAGAGCGCACTTTCAAGCCCTCGCAGCACAAGGCGAGATTGAGAAAAAGCGTTGGAAGATTTTGTAGCACTTGTTACAAAAGCGAGCATAGCGTTACTATGCAAAACAATTAGGGAAGAAAAATGAGTGAAAACATCACCCCGCAAGGGAATGAATCGCTTACAGTAGATCAAGCTGCAAGCAGTCTATTGTCTATGATGGATGCTACCGAAGCCTCGCAAGAGCAACCTGACGAGCAACAATCACAGACAGCAGAAGCCCAAGCTGAGGAAACATACGAAGAATCGTATGACTCCGAGGACTCCGAAGAAGTAGAACAAGAAGTAGAGCAGCCTAGGTATCGTGTCAAAGTAGATGGACAGGAATCTGAGGTAACGCTTGATGAGCTTGTTAAAGGCTATCAGAGAGAAGCTGACTATACTAAAAAAACCCAAACACTTGCAGAACAGCGCAAGGCTGTAGAAGCCGAGCGACAGGCTGTAGAGCAAGCTAAACAACTACGAGATACATACGCACAGCGTTTGCAGATTATTGAGCAAGCTCTCAGATCACAAACGCAAGGCGAGAACCTCGATGAGTTGAAAGAAACCGATCCGATTGGATATGCGGTTAAGGTGGCAGAAAGGGCAGAGAACGAGAAAAAACTGATGGCTATACGAGCCGAGCAAGCCAGAATTGCACAAATGCAACAATCTGAGCAAGCCCAGCAACTACAGTCTATCGTTGCTCAAGAAGCTGAGAAATTAGCTAAAGTCTTGCCTGAGTACACAGATCCACAAAAAGGCGAGGTTGTTCGTAAGAGCATCCGTAGCTACGCAGAAAGCGTTGGATTTACACCTGATGAACTATCGAAGGTCTATGACTCTCGTGCAGTTCTGACTCTTTACAAAGCTATGCAGTACGACAAGCTAATGCAAAACAAGGGCGAAGTAAACAAGAAAGTAAGCCAAGCTCCTAAGATGCTAAAGCCTGGAGTCAATAAGCCTAGAGGAAGTTTAGAGGCAGAGCAAACTAAACGAATGAGGCAGCAGTTCAAAAAGACTGGTTCAGTCAATGACGCTGCAAAATTATTTGAACAATTTTTATAGAAAGAGTTAAAAAATGACAGCTCCAACAGGTACATATACAGTACACGACACATCATCCACTCGTGGTGGTCTGCGTGAAGATTTAACCGACATGATTTATAACATTAGCCCAACCGACACTCCTTTAATGTCGACTTTGGCTAAAGGCAAAGCAACTGCTGTTTACCATGAGTGGCAGACAGACAGCTTGGCTTCTGCTGACACAGCTAACGCACTCGTTGAGGGTGATGACGCTACAGCAACTACCGCTACTCCTACATATCGTATCGGTAACTATACCCAGATCGTTGGTAAGACAATCCAAGTTTCTGGCACATTAGAGGCAGTAGACAAAGCTGGTCGTAAGTCTGAGAAGGCTTATCAACTAGCCAAAGCTTCTAGCGAAATCAAGCGTGACATCGAAGCGATCCTGTTCTCGAACCAAGGTAAGTCTGCTGGTTCTAGCTCAACAGCTCGTAAGATGGGTACATTGCTTTCATGGCTCAAGTCGAACACAGCATTTGGCACAAACGGTGCAGATCCTACGACTGCTGGTACATCGACCCGTTCTGACGGTGTTGTTCGTACATTCACAGAGACTCTCTTGAAAGAAGTTATCCGTGAGGCATACATCAACGGTGGTAATCCTAAGGTTCTCTATGTTCCACCAATCGGTAAGCAAAAGACCTCTGAGTTTACTGGTATCGCTGCACAGCGTTTCATGGCTCCTGGTGATGCTCCTACGACCATCATTGGCGCAGCCGATGTGTATTTGAGCGACTTTGGTTCAATTTCGATTGTTCCTAACCGCTTTATGCGCACTCGTGACGCTATTGTGATCGATCCTGAGTACGCAGCATTGTCGTACTTGCGCCCATTCCAAACCATCGAGTTGGCTAAAACTGGTGACTCTGAGAAGACCCAGTTGATCGCTGAGTTGACTTTGGAAATGCGTAACGAAGCTGCACATGGTATCGTTGCAGACTTGAACTTTGCGCTGTAATTGATGTAGAATAGGGGTGGGCAAAACTCACCCCTATTTTTTATGAAAAAGATTGTCTCAGTAGACGAAGGTTCTAAAAGATTTACCGCAGCAGAAGCGGATGGCGAAGGTGGGTTAATTATCCGAACTAGCCAAGATGTCACCGACATCGTAGAGAAGAACAAAGCAGAATATAACCAAGGCTCTGTCCATGATAAGTGGGGAGACTTAACTAAAGTAGCATCATTACCTTTTACCATTGTTGACCAGCTAAACCGCAAGGGCATTATGCGTGGTTTTGCAGTTATAAACGAGACGGAGTTTAGGAAATTCCTAAATGACCCTGAGAACCGTTTTTTTAGGACAAGACCAGGTAGGGTATGAAAAAACCAAGAGTGGTTATATGCGTTCCCTGTAGGGATCAAGTAATGGCTGGCTTTTGCTTTGACCTAGCAAAGCTGATGGAATACGAAGGCAGACGAAATAAGGTCGAATTAGAAGTAATGCAGATGACTGGTACGCTAATCTTTACCCAAAGAGAGCGACTGTCAGAAGAAGCACTAAACTGGAAAGCAGATTATCTTTTGTGGATTGACAGCGATATGCGATTCCCAAAAGATAGTTTGGAAGTGTTGCTTTCACGCAACAAAGACATTGTTGGTGTCAACGCTACGACTAGGGTTGAGCCAATTAAACCAACAGCATTAAACCTAGAGATTACCAGCAAGACTGACCATGCTTGGCATCCTGTCAATTCATTACACAAGACAGGAATTGAGCAAGTAACAGCAGTCGGATTTGGAATGACATTAGTAAAAGCCGAGATATTAGGGAAAATACCTAGACCTTGGTTCAATGTCATGTGGTCGGATCATGGAGCAATTATTGGAGAGGACATCCATTTCTGTGTAAAAGCTCAAGACGCTGGCTATGAGGTCTATGTTGACCACGAATTATCAGGTGTAATCGGACACATCGGAACAAGAACATTTGGATGGAAAGACATAGAAAATGCCACTATCTCAGTACTCAGACCTAAAGACCACGATAGCAAACTATCTGGGTCGGTCGGATCTAACGAATCAGATACCTGACTTCATCCGTTTAGCAGAGGATCGTTTACGCAGAGAGTTGCGTATTCGTCAGATGCTAAAAGTAGTTACCTCAACCACAACAGGCGGTGATGCAACTGTATCTCTGCCATCAGATTTCTTACAAATAAGGGATTTACACATTGATGGAAACCCTGTTTATTCGTTGGAGTATATGTCTCCATCAGTTTTTTATCGCAATGCTAGATCGGCTGAAAGCGGTGTACCAGTCAACTATACAGTATTGGCTAGTGAATTTATCTTTGCACCACAGCCTGATGCTGCCTATACACTAAAGATGCTGTATTACGCTAAACCTGACTATCTGTCAGATAGCAATACTAGCAATGTATTCTTAGCAAACTGCGTTGATGCCTTGTTATACGGATCACTAGCAGAAGCCGAGCCATATCTTATGAATGATGCTCGTATCCCTGTTTGGGCAAGTTTGTATGATCGTGCAGTAGCCAATATTTCAGCGTCAGACGAAGGCGCAGAGTACGCTGGAGTTCCTCTGCGTATGCAAGTCGCAAGAAGCTAACTAACTAAGGAGTCATAAATGGCAGAGATGTCAAACTATTTAGAGAACGCACTACTAAACGCAGTTCTCCGCAACACGAGCTACACAAGCCCAACTACTTGCTATGTAGGATTGTTTACTTCTGATCCTACCGATGCTGGTAGTGGCACAGAATGTTCTGGTGGTGCTTATGCTCGTATCGCTGTGACTTTCAATGCACCTATCAATGGTGTTTGCACCAATAGCGCAGATGTAACATTTTCTCAATCTACTATCGTGACTGGGAAA
>OGVU01000021.1_pt1 | contig 19760 bp, 30 predicted proteins | sample 1575861 | NCBI WGS metagenome assembly OGVU01 (sample SAMN07581532, study PRJEB24739) | freshwater metagenome | place: Singapore | collected 2015-01 | reverse complement strand
CATTTGACCTTGAGGCATTTGTTGTTGACGCAAAGCATCAGCTTGAGCAAGCCTGCGTTTTAATTCTAATTGAGCCATAGTATCATCGGCAGGAATGCCACTTACGTCTTGACCTTTAGCGCCTAATGCACCACCCCATTGAGGGATGTAGTCCATAATTCCCATTACTTTCTCCTAATTAGAGGGAGTTTATCTTTAAATATATAAATATGCCTAAAGTTAGCATTATTCAAAATATCTTTTTTAGCTGGGTAAAATTCAATAGCATCAAAGTCTTCAAAGCCACATGAATCTTTGATATATTGAATTTCATCCCAAGTAATGCCATCTTTCCAATCTTTTCGATGAAAGTCTAATCGGATTGTTTCGCCATCTTTAAATGCTGCTACTACAAAATCTTTGTCTTCCCATGCTCCGATAGAAGGCTCACCAAAGTATGAGTTAAATTGTTTGTTAGATTTTACCATCCGCCAAAGTCAAACAAACCGCGACCATTAAAAATACTATATGCAGTTGAACCTAAATCCATCAAGCCACCCCAATAGTTTTGATTAGCGGCTTGATTAGCATTATATTGACCTAATTGAGCGCCATATTGTTGATTTGCAGCATTCACGTAATCAGCACCTTGAGGTGTTGACATATTGTATGAGTTTACAAAATTAGGGCTTTGAACTTGAGAGCCAGTTTGCAACGCATTAATCATATTCAAAGGTTGATTCATGTTTTGCAGTTTTTGTTGGTAAGCTTGTTGATTAGCAGCAAGACCTGTTTGCATACCACCAACAATTGCTGAAGTAAGCTGGTCATTTTGTGCTTGAGAGAAGTCACGATAAGCAGCGTCATAAGCAGCAGTACCAGGCACTACACCTTGATTAGCCATCTTTGCATCAAACGATTCTTGTTGGGCTTTTTGTGTTGGTGCTAATCTACGCATAATAGCGTCAGAATAAGTTTCACCAGGATTAATTCCATAAGAAGGCAAGCCACCTAAATCTACGCCACCACCGCCAGCAGCAGCCTTGTTAAGAATGTCTTGAGCATAGCCTAATTTGCCTTTAGACAATCCTTGGGTTTGTTCTAAAAGCGCTTGTTGTTCTGGAGAAAGCTCTTGAGTAGCAGACCAATTTTCTTTCATATAGTCTGCTTGGTCGGGAGCTGTTGTTTTTCTTTTTGCTTTAGCACTTAAAGCGTTATAATCAGATAATGCTTTATTGTAAGCAGTAGTATCTAAAGTAGGAGTATTGGTATATTTTAATGAGCCATAAGGTGTAAATTGATTAATACGATTGGCAGCAGTAGTATATTTGGCCAAATCAAGATTACCTTTAGCTGTAGCTTCAGCAGCAGCTTTATAATCAGGAGCTGCTGGAGCAGAGCCACCACCACCCTTACCACCACCGCCACCCCATAATGTGAATACGTTGGTTGCTAACCAAGCTGGGTTCAAAATCTTGAAGCCGTCTAACATATTATTTCCTTATCCATTTACAATCTTTTTTATAAAGAGCATAGATGATTAAATCACCATCTGATGCGCCACCCTCTATACGAGCTACTTCTTTGAAACCTAAATGCTCTGTGAATCGCATTGAGTCTTTGTTATTAGATGAAACTGTGTTGATTACTACATTCACGTTAAGTTGATTAAATGGATAATCAAATATCACCCATAAAAAATAACGATTAAGCCAGCGCTTTCCTATCCCTGCACAATGGCTAGATATTCTTGCGCCTTTTTCTTCTGAATCATATACAACGCCAGCAATCAATTCCCCGTTTTCTTCAAGGCCAATAGCTTCATAGTTAATAGCTCCACCTGCCCAAGCACCTTGCTCGACTAGGAATTGCCCTACTCGTTCTTTTTGCCCAATTACAAGCGTTTTCACTAGAGGATTGCTCCGCCTTCTATAACAATGTCTGTAGATACCCAGCGAACTTGAGTTCTATTAGCTGCTACTTTAACAATTGGTGCGCCATAATAGCCAACACCATGAATGCCTTGCCAGTTTTGAATTACTTGCAAAGCACCGCCCCAAACACCTGTATCCCAAGTTGCAGCATCCCAATAAGCAATGCCGAGTGGTGATGTTGTAAGAGGTGCAGAAAGGTCGTTCAAGTTAAAGTCTACGTCAATGCCAGCGTAAATAGATGGTGCGCCATCTGTTCTTAAGATTGGTCTTGACATTGTAAATCTTTTTAATGTACCTGCGCCATTAAAGTTATTAAATGCTTGCAATCCATAACCATTGATATTGGTGTCATCGTCAGCATTAGTATCCCATGCTTTAGCAACATATCCATCGCCACCAAAGTAAGGTTGGTCTTGGAATAGCTCAAAACAATTAGCATTCCAACCAGTGAAATTACACCATGAACCGCTAATCGTATTCATTACATATTGTTGCTGACTATTACCTTCATCTACAGGTACATTTAACCAAAGCTGATTAATAGTTGGAACGTAAATAAGTTGCCAACCAAAATTATTGCCATAGTCAGTAATAGCTTCAGAGATTGCGAATTGAATCTTATCTGTAATCGCTACTTTAGGATTAACGCGAGATGATTGCAAAGCAGCAGACATTGGAATAACACCGTCTTCGCAGACTAACAACATATCACCAGCATATTTATATAATGAACGTGCGCCTACTGGAGCGCCAATATCCCATACGCCAACCATTTGCCATGATGTTACAGATGAAGGGTCTGTGCCTTGGAATACAATTACTTGACCTTTTGATGTCATTACAACGTAATGGTCATCTACGCCTTGTCCAGCATCAATAGTCCATGTGCCATGAGCTACAATATATCCACCCTTTGTTGCAAAAGCTGCAACGTCTACTGCATTAGCAGCACCAGCGATAGATTGAACTGGCAAATACCATGTTTTAAGCGTGTCTTTTTGAATAAAAAACTGACGTTGAGCATAGAGTATAGGATTCTCTAAAGTCGTTGCTGTAACGCCTGTAATTGCAGGATTGGTCCATGTAGAGCCGTTATATACATAAGGAGCATCTACACCATTGGCCATAGACAAAAAGTTACCGCCAGGAGTAGCTAAATTTAGATAGCCCCAGCGTGAATTAGTTAGCCCTGTAACAACAGCAGCGCCTACACCGCCTGAAGTTGTTATGTCATATACTTCGCCATCAGATATAGCGAAAAACTCGTCTGTAGAGCCTCCAGAGTATGCCATTAAGGTTTCTACTTGAGCAGGCAATCCAGTTGCCCATTTTGTATAACCAAAACGTAATTGACATTCTGTAGTTGCAGGAAACCAATTGGTTAAAGTAACTGCATCAAGTGGCCCCATCGCTGTAAGGCCATCTCTTGCGTTCCAACCACCAGTAGGTGATGGCAAGCTAACTGGCTGTGATACTGCACGTTTAGCGACTGCCATAATTAAGCTCCGTAGTTAGCGTCAGGAATGTTCTCCCAGCCAATCAATACGTTAGCTGTACGAGGTGCAAGTGATAGTGTTGGTGAGCCTTGGTCATTAGATTTAGCAATGTTCATCTGCATATCGTAATCACGTTGGAATGCAGTAGTATCAAAGCCTTTAATCTCAAAGTATTTCTTCTTCAATCCCAAAACCATTAAGCGGTCAGGGAAGCAGCATGTATCAGTATCAGCAGAGAATTGAGCAATCTGCGTACCACTAGAATTAAATGCCCAGTTAGTAGTGATGTACTCAAAACTTAAATATTCGTTTGTTGAAGTGAGAGGCCAAATTTGAAACTCTGACCCCATAATACGCCAACGAATACGAGGACCAGTTGAAATATAAGATGACTTCAACCATTGCCATTGTTGAGGTGTTTCAGGACCTAACATCTCCCAGCGTTTAGACTTGTCGTATTGTGTTCTATCTGTAATACGGTCAAAGCCTGCTGGCAAAGCGTATTTAACTTGACCAAAAGTATATTGGCCAGAGCCATCGCCAGTAGCTGCGCTGTTAATTGTTACAGTTGTACCCAAAGCAGAAACTACTGCTGTGCTTTGAATAACGCCCAAGCCTTGAACTTGAAAGTTAGTAGCGCCACGAGCATTGATAAAAGCTACTGTTGCAGGGTCAACGCCAGTAATAACATAAGTACCTTCTAGGATTGCACCGTCAGATTGAGTGTATTGAGAATACCAATCATACTCAATGTTTAATGCTTCCCAAGGATACTCCCTTGCAATCTCGTTACCAAGCGCATTGGCAAGATAGTAAAGTTGTTGCACATCAGCAGCATTGTTGCCTACAACGGAATTAGGGATAGCAAGCCCCATTTCCACTGAAGCATTTTGTACTAATTGCAAGAGAGTTTGTGCCATATTATTCCTCTACGGTTGTTTCCTCGGCTTCTGCCTTTTTAGCTTTAGCTTTGGGTTTATTCATTGCTTGCGCTAACTCGGCAATTTGCGCTTCCATACGAGCAATAATTTCATCTCGTTTAGATAGTTCATCAGCCTGTTGTTGAACAAGGGCTGTGTCTTTAGCGCTTGATAAGAAAGCTTTAGCCTTATCTCGTAAAGCAAACGGTGACATACCTGCTGCCATGCCAATAGTGTTCAATTGTGCATCACTAGCGTTAGCAATTTGCTCTACTGTATAAAATTTAAAGTGTTTTAGTTCTGCCGCTACAGCAGCATTTAATACTGGCCAATCATTGAGAAGTGTACCCTCAATATCGCCATCTACTTTTTCATTTTGGTATCTTGCCCATTCAATAGGGAAGCGTTTTTTGTCTTCATCAGAAGCAAATGTGTCAATAGACAATGTTTGATTGCCTGGAACTTCAATCAAGATGAAGTCGCGCATTTCCATAATAGGACGGCCTTCTAATGATGTCTTGAAGTTGTTTTGAATTGCTCGTTGATAAAATTTTACATTCAGACGTGAGTCTGGGCTACTTGTGTCAGTTTGATACATGATTTTTCCTTTTGGAGTGGTCCAAAGTTGTTAAGGGTTGCACTAGATACTCATTGAATACCTAGTGGAACCCCCACCCTTGCGGGTGAGGATTTATCAGTAATTAAACTGAAGCTACGCCAAACCAGCCATACTCACCTGTAAGCAAAGCTGTAGGAGGTGCAATGTATGAACCGCCTGTAGATGTTGCTACAAATGTAGTAGTGTTGATTGAGCATGATGTTTCGCTAGCAGTAAAGTCATTGCCTGCTTTAGCAAAAACATAGCGTTTACCATCAGAACCAAATATTTCATTGCCCAAAGGACCCATTGCTGGAATCAATGTTGAGCCGTCTGAAGCTACTTGAGTTTGAGTAGCAGATGAAAGATTTACACCGCTAATAGGGGTTACTGAATATGCCATGTCTAATTCTCCTTTAATTAAGCTGTCAATACGCCAGAGAATTGAGGACCAGAGCTTGTCAAGTTACCAGCCCAACCAATCAATTTCACTACTGCGTCTTGGTTTACAGATTGACGTTCGCCACCGATAGGTGTGAAGTTACGGTCTGCATGTGGACGGAAGTAGATGTAGTTTGTATTCAAGAACCACATGTGGTTTGCAGTTGCTTGGTTACCAATACCGCCACCAAGTACCACGTCAGCAGATGTACCGCCACCGTAGAATTTCAATGAAGCGAAACCAGCAGCGCCTTCTTCAGCAGAAGTTACACGTTGGATAGCTTGCAATGAGTTTACATATAGTGAGTAGTAGTTGTTGTCTGCAACAATCAAATCAGCCTTGTCATTACCACGAACTAGCTTGATAGCCAATTGTGTCATGTAAGATTGAATGTTAGCAGCAGAAACAGCAGCACCACCGTCTGTCACGCCAGAGAATGATTGGTTACGCCAGAAAGACCAAGTAGCACGGTTAATACCACCGTATGTACCTGTTGCTGGGCTATCAGCTACAGCAGCAGCCAAACCAGTCAAGTTCTTACCACCGTTACCAGTACCGTTACCGTAAATGTCTGTTTGGATACGGTTCATCAATTGACCTTCAGCAACCTGTACACGACCTTCTAACAAGTCGATGATTGCTTCTTTTGAACTGTTTTGCAACATTTCAAGGCCAGAGATAGTTACAGCAGATGCGTATTGAGCGATTGAGAATTGCGCAGCACTGATTGGGCTGTTAGGTGCAATGTTCAATGTTTCATAGCCGCTGTATGAGTTAGTGTTATTTGTGTTGCTGTCGTTGTACATGATTTCTTCAAGAATCACGTTACCACCGCTAAATGGGCGAACATTGCCACGTTTGCGTAGACGGTCAAGAACAGCGTTGTTTAGTGTTACGTTGTCAGCCAATTTGCCACTACGAGATTGAATGGTAGTTGCAATAATGTCTGATACGGTTGAATTGGCAAATGCCATAGTATCACTCCTTAATTATCAGATTAAACTGCTAGAATGCGTATCAAACGCAGCCAAAATGGCTTCTCTAGCCGAACTTGCGGACTTACCACCACTTGTCGCAGACGCTGTAGGCGTAGTTGATTTAGGTGAAAGTACCTTTGCTTTAGCTGCTGCTACCTTTTCTCGTTGAGCCGCTTCAGATTTCTGTGCATGTTCTGCATTTACTTTCTGAAATACGTCATCGTTTAATCGGATAGCTTTGTCATAAGCTTCTTGAAGGTCGTTAGCCATGCCACTTTGGAGTAATCCAGCCATGACTTCACGCACTTCTTCGAAATAAGGCTTGTCAGTTTTAAAGCTGTCAATCTCACTTCTTAATTGAGTTTGCTCCATAGCTTCTTGTTGCTGTTGGAACGAACTCCATTGATTCTTAATTTGATTCAATTCTTGTGCTAATGATGAAAATTGAGGGTCATAACCAGTTTGGCCAGTTAAAGCACCTAAATTCACACCATAATCGTTTGCAAGTTGCGCAAACATTTGTAATTTCTGCTCTGGGTTACCATAAACTAGAGTTTGATGTGCATTCCCTAGATTTTGAATCCATTGAGCAGGATTTAAACCGTTTTGTTGTAGCACTGGCTCGAAAGGTCTAATTGCTTCCAAGATTGGTGCTGCGTTATCCCATTGGTTTTTGTAAGTTGATACGCCTTTAGCATAATCAGCTTCACGTTGTTGAATGTAATCTTGAATACGAGGGTCTAATTTACCCCAATCCTCTTCATAATCCTTTTTCCAAGAACTTGGTCTTGGTTTTACCTCAATTTTAGGCTCATCAGGTACCTCAAAGTCATCTGATAGCTCTAAATCGCTTGTATTCGCGTCAGGTTGCGTTTTTACGAATTTGCCTGACTCATCCCTTGCACGAGATGTTTTGGGCGCTTCTGTCGCTTCCTGTGAAGCTGAATTTTCTGTAGTTGGAGTTTCTACTGTTTCTACTGCGTTTTCGATTACATCACGCAAAGATTCAGGCTGCTCCAGAGTAGTCTGGTTGTCCATTATCTTTCCTTAAATTAAATTATGCTGATTTGATTGCTACCCAGCTACCGTTACCCAAAGAGATAAATTGAGCTGTTAATAATGTTGCAATAGACAAAGCTGCGTCTGTTGTACCATTGTTGATTTTGTAACCACTTGCTGGCCATACTTTGATTGTGTTAGCTGAAGCATTGATAATTGTTACTGTATCGCCAGGTGCTGCTGTTGCAGAAAGTGTTGGGCCATAGTTAGATGTAGATGATGTGTATTGAACAATATCATTTACTACTGTTTGGTCACCTTGTGCTGCACCTGAAGCTGTTTGAGCTAGAGATACACGACCTACGATAGACTGTGCTGCACCGCCAGCGATGCCAGAGCCTGTTAAGTTTGCTACTTTTGCCATTTGTTACTCCTTGTTAAAGTTAATATCGAAGCTTGTTATACACTTCTCGAGCAATTTGCTCTTTCAAATTATCCTTGGGTCTTTCAGGATTCTTTAAAGGCATATCTGCAGCTTCAATACAGTTATTGCGCTTTAAATGTTCACGATGCGCCTTGCGGCCTTCAATCATAGAGCCATCAATCATTGACTGGTACGCTTTCACATCATCACGGATATATGGACCAGCATTTTCTACTGGGCCACTGTAATATTCATCAGCAGGAACTAGCTTGAAAGTTACAGGGTCTTGAATCCAGCGCTTAACACTAGATTTTTCCTTTTTACCAAAAATCTTTTCGTGATTGTCTTCGTATTCTTTTGTTACCTCGCGAGTTTGAATCGCATGACCTGTAATGTCATTAATTGCTGCCATATTGAGAGTTCCAATTATTCATGTTTGGATTAGGACTTAACAATAAACTATTATTTACACCAGCTTGATAAGGCTGTGGCTGCATAGGATTTTGCATGCCTGGCTGTCTAGGCATCTGCCTTAACATATTAGCCAATTGTTGAGGCTTGCCTTGCTGTTCATAAGTTGGATTAGAAAACATATTCGATTGAGTATATTGACCAAAGCTACCTTCTGGTCTTGAACCTTTTTGATACCATTCAGGAAGCATTCCCATACAAACCTCACATTAACATTAATAAAATTGCCTCATCCTCTTGCTCTTGTTGTATCTCTTGAGCTTTAGCAATGATGCGTTGAGCTAACTCAATGTTTTGAGCTAACTTTCCATAATCAATAGAGTGAATAGAAAAACCTTGTGATGGCTTCACATATTCTTTGACTTCTTCTTTTAACTCTTGTGCGACAGGCTCTGCAAATAATGCCTCTAAATGCTCTTGCATCTCTGCACGTTGAGATTTTTTAATGCTCTCTTTGCGTTTTTTACCAATACCGCCTTTAGAACCCCAAACAGGACCAGGATTAGGATTGACTGATTGGATTAAGGCGTTAAACGCACGACTAGCTAATGCGCCAAAACCTAACATTATTTATCCTTCAATAATGCGACTTCTTGTTGTAGCGCTTTGATAATTTCAGTAAGCTCTACTACTTTTTTAGCTAATTCCACAGCAGAAACCAAAGCAGCAGCGCCATAATTAACGGCCAACAATCCATCTTTATCCTCTACGGCTTCAGGCAATACGTTTTGTAAACTTTGAGCTGACACACCCACTTGAGTAGCATCAATATCTGTTCTGTCATAAACGCCAGACTTGACATTAGCTAACTTGGTGATGAAATCGCCCTTGATGTCTTGCCAATTGGTTTTTAATCGTTCATCAGAATAAGCAGTGATAGAAGCAATCGCTGATAAAGCACCAGCAGATGATAATGTCATTAAAGATGTTGTAGCTAAACCAGCGTTGTACCAAGCAAATCCATCAGAAGTGCCTGTGCTAAATCTAGCTGTGCCAGTGGTGTAATCCATAATCACGCCATCTGTAAATGACGCTGTAGATACGCCTTTGGCATATACACCTAAAGTAGCTGTTACATTTGTCCCAGTAATTGCATCAGGTGTTGTACCACCAATTGCGGGAGGGCTTGATAAATCAAGCGTTCCGCCCAAGGTCAATGAGCCAGAGCTTGTTACCGTTCCTGATAAGCTAATACCTGAAACTGTTCCTGTGCCTGATACGGAAGTAACTGTGCCAGCAGAAGCGCCATTAGATGCAGCAGTAATGCGACCTTGTTGGTCTACAGTAATAGACGCTAATGTATATGAGCCTGGCGTTACAGCAGTATCATCAAGATTTAATGTTTTAGCAGCAGAGCCATCATAAGTGCCTGCGCCTGTAAAGCTTAAGCCTGTACCCGCAGACAAAGCATTAGGGTTGGCAGCAGTAATTGTACCACTCGCACCCAAGGCTACCGTTACACCGTTAAATGTCACGCTAGAATTGGTTAATTGTGAGTTACCAATACCTGAAAGCGTACCACCTAAAGTTAGATTGCCTGAAGTCGTTACAGTGCCACTCAAAGTGATACCGTTTACAGAGCCTGTGCCACCTACGCTGGTGACTGTACCTGTGTACGCATCGTTAGATGTAATAGTAAAGCTAGGATATGTGCCTGTTACGGTAGTCGTACCAGCACCAGTTAAACTTACTACTTGGTCAGGCGCTGTATTAGCAATTGTTAATACACCATTAGTAGAAGTAGATACAGAAATAGCTGTACCAGCAGTTAATGTGGTGTTTGTATAGTAACCATTGCCGCCATCATAAGAAATGATTTGACCGTTAGAGCCACCATTGATTTGTGCGTTGCTATCTGTACCACCCAAAGTTGAACCAGGGTTGATACGAATTAAGATAGTGCCACCACCACTTGAACCACCGTTAATCACAGCAGCCATTTGTGCTTTTACGTTAGGTGCAGAAGGTTTTACATTAGTCAAACCACCTGTGACAGATGGGTTGTACCAAAGAATATCACCATCAGCGTAACCTGAAGTGTTTACGTTACGCAAAGTACCAAATGATTGCACTAGACCAAAACCATTTCTTGCAATGTTTTCAGCAGCGATACCCATGATATAAGTACCATCTGTAATGCCTGTAGCTGGTGCGCCTGTAGGAACGCCACTAGCACCAACAGCACCAGTAAACATCACTACTTGACCTTTAGTAATGGTAGAAGTAGCTTTGCAGTAGAAGAACTGGTCTTCACCGATATGTTGAACTACGTTACCACCAGCCATACCTAGGCCTAGCGTATTGTTGCCATCCCAACCTAATTGACCAGCAGTAAGCGTAGTCGCATAAGTCGTATCAAAGTCGATTACGTCAATGTTAGGGTTGTATAGAGTAGGATTTGTATTTAAAGCTACTACTGTGCCTGTGCCTGTAGTTGAGTAAGATGTACCCCAAGCTGTGCCAGTTGAATTAGGAATGCCAGCGCCTGGATAAACCATGCTGACCTTACCATTAAACGTATTCCAGTCTGTGCTTGATAAATAACCATCATGGGTACTATCTGCAACGTGCATAGATATTGTAGGTGTTGTGCCACCACTAGATACCACAGGAGCCGTGCCTGATACGCTATTTACATAAGTGCCAGCAGGTTGAGCGCCTACGTCTGTGTAAGTTAGAGTAACTGCGCCTGTATAACCGTTTACAGAGGTTACAGCATCAGTATTGTCTATTTGTTCCCAAACAGTTCCGTTGAATACTGCCCAATCACCAACAAACCAATCAGTAATGCCATCAAGGTTGGTAGTACCAGCCACATTAACAACGTAATAATAGCCTTTAGTACCAACGCCAGAGGTAAGAGTAGGAGTGTTAGTAGCCGCATTCCATGTTCCTTGATAGTTTAAGTCACCCATTTGAGGGATTTGACTTGTTGGAACTTTGCCTGTTGAATCAAGCGAAGCTACACCATTGGCAACACCAACTTGTGATGTTTGTACAGCAGTATCAGCCTTTGCACCTTGAGCAGCAGTAGCAAAACTAGCAGAACTGTAACCAGAATCCTTAATAACCTTGCCAGTAGTGCCATCAAAAGCTACAAAATCGCTCGCTGTTGCACTATTAGGACCTTGTACGACTAGTTCACTAGGCAAGTCCAAGAAAACGTCTTTATCACCACTAGAAAAGGCTACTTTAGAATTAGAGTTAGATGACTCGAATACAGTATCACGGGTAATATAATTGCCAGCAGAGTACCAAGTGCCAATACCTACTTCCCATTCACCAGTTAAACTTCCATCAGGGTTTCTGCCTTGAATGGTGTAAGGAATAGATGCGCCATTGCCTACAACAGAAAATGCTTGATAGCCTGTTTGGGCAGCACCTAAAACAAAGTCACCTGTGCCTGTAGAAGTGGAGGTGACTAATACCCTGTCTTTTAATGTATAAGCCACGTTATGCTACTCCTTGGATTTTGCCGTTGGCATCCCTTATCACTTGTTTAGGTTTAGTCAGCTGTGCTACCAAGTTTTGATGCGCTAATTGTTGTTGCATCAAGATGTCTTGGTTATGTTGAGCCTGTGCTTGAGTCATCAACGCCATGTTAGTGTTAATAGCCTCTACCAAGCCTTGCAATGCTGAATTAGGTTTCTCTAGACCATCATCGCCAAGTTCTGTGAGCTCTTCATTTTCAGACATACCATTAATGTTCATGGCAGTTGTCTTAATATCTTTCTTGGCTTGCATCTCGGCAATAAGAATCTTGGTGTCATTGTCCATTTGGACTTTCCACTTCTCAAACTCAAGCTTTTGAGCTTCCAATTGCATACGCATTTGCTCAAGCTGGCCTTCCATTTGCATTTTTTGCACTTCAGCCTGTGCTTTAACTTGTTCAGGCGTTGGTTGAGGTGGTTGAGGATTAGCTGCAAGTTGTGCTTGTTTCTCTTTTTCATTGTCAGCGAATGAATCAAACTCACCTTCTAATGTACGACCTACACGGAAGCCTTGAACACCGAACTTCAATAAGTCCATCAATAGAGGAGTCAATTCAGGAACTGCTTGAGCGCCTTGAATAGCTTTCTCAATGAATGCAGAAGTTGATTGCAAGAACTCTACACGGTCAGCCTTCTCTTGAGCTTCATCAGCGTATAGCATTGAATCTGTAGCGACTTCCACACGGAACGTACGCATAGGATTGTTCTTCAATAATTCCATCGCTTGAGGAATCATTTGCTTGTCTGTATCACTCAATAACTCTGCACCACCAATCTTAAGGATGGTTTCAGGTTGGAAGTGTTGACAGATAATCTGTGCCTTAATACGCAAGATTTGACTAGCAAACAAAGCCACTTCATCTTGGTAAGTCTTTAGACGCAATGTAGCGTATTGACCTTTGATTTGTTGAGCTGTTGCTGTTTCAGAGGCTACTGAAGCACCACGGATGATGTCAGAGATACCTGTGATGTCATAGATTTGTTGTTTCACTTGACCCATTGCTTGGTAAGCTACATTCAAAGTACTTGCAATTGGGTTAAGGTCAACAAACTCTACTGCACCGCCCAAGCCACCTTTTTCAGCAAAGGCAGAGTAATTCTTCACAGGGATTAAAGTGTTATTGTCACCTTCTGTGAATAGGCGGTTTAAATCAGGGTTAGCAGCATCATAGAAGCCACGAACCTTCAACGCATCCACTAGACCTTTAATACGGTCAGACAATGTATCTAACTCATTAGCTTGGTCTTGATATAACGTGAAGTCAGGAACAGGAACAATGCTCTCGTTAGTCAACGTAGCATATAAAGGTTTAGGGCAAGGGAAAAACTCCTCTAATTGTAGAGGGTCTTCACGCTCGTCAAGAATCTTGCCCATGGATTTACTAATCCAATATACAGTCTTCTCGTCACGGCACCATACTTCATATACCAAAGCACGTTTAGTTACGCCTTCAGTCATTTTAGTGCGAGTGTCATCAGGTGACGCATCAAGAGGAATTTGCTTCCACAAGTCACCAAAGGTTTCTTCAGGGAAACGCTCTTTAAGCATCTTGCGTGTCATATAGACTTTACGCCATACAGTGCTTACTTCATCCCATGTGCGGCCACTTGAATGACCAAAGTCACGCCAATGAACATAATCAACAGGCGCTTGCTCAATATCTAGGTATTCAGACACCATGTCTGAAGCATCATCGTCTTCAGAGATAAATGTATCGTCTGTTTCAATAACAGGCTCGTAACGAACCCATGCTGTACCACGGCCACCTAAAAAGCGGTCATATACGCATGATGTTAAAGCCTCTTGGAAGTCAGTCGTGTGAGTTACTTCAAACTCCAAAGCACGCTCAAGAATCATAGCAGCCACACGAGCTACTGGGTCATTGTCTTTGAATCTGCGTGAAACATCTGGGCGAGGCATACGGCTAAAGGTTGCAGCCTTAAGTGTCTGTACGTTAGCCCACAAGATGTTGTAATGAGATTGAGCAGTCGTAGTCGTACGCTCGTCACGGTAGCGCTTGAGGATTTTCTCTACGCGACCTTCCCATTTAGCAAACTCTTTGTCATATTGGCTGAACATGTCAAGGTACTTCTGTACCTCTGATGCCACCTGCATTACTTTAGCCATGAGCTAATCCTTAAGCGTAGATTACAGTAGCGCTTACTGTGCCACCAATAACGACATAAATACCAGCGCCTGTTGCAGCAGGAATTGGATAGAATGTAGCAGCTACAGGTGTGAATGTATCTACCACTTTAGCTGTCGTTGTTGTTGTAGCTGAATCATATACAGTGATGGTTGGTGTGCTAGATGCAGCAGACACGAAAATACCAACAATCTTTGCTGGATATGCTGATACGTTGCCTGTTGCAGAGATTTGCTTGTAACCACCAGCTTGTGATGCGAAACCTGACATAATTAAATCCTTTTATTAGTTTGTTTAGGGACTGTTGCCCACAATTCGTTAAGAGTAACCTCATTCTCACCAACCGTGATGCCTTTGATTGGTTTGTCTTCAAGCGTTTCTTTGTATTCCTCTTTCCAGCATACAGCTAGATAACGGAAAGCATCTGAAGCGTGTGAAGTCCAGTCATGACGAGGTTTGTCTTTAAACTGCTTCTTGTCATCATCCCATTCACGTTGGTATTGCTTGAGGGCTTCTAAACCCTCTTCACAGTTATGTCTATCAATCCAAACTCGTGGGAACATCAAGCGTGTTGCTTGTATGCCATCTTGAATAGAAAGATTAGGAGTAATCGCTAAATGCTTCCAATCGAGATGTTCTGCTAATTGCTCTATTACTGACTTACCACCACTAGCTAAAGTCTTTGCTCTAGCATCGTGAGGTAAATGATGTGTACCGTATTTGTATTTCTTGCCTAATATGACTGCTGCATAATGCTCAATAGACTTGCCACTAGCGCCATAATAATCAATAACATGTATTTCGCCTCTGACCACTTGGTAGAACCATACAGCAGTATCATCACTGTAGCCCAAGTCCCAAGCAGTATGCACAGGCACAAAATCATCGTATTCAACATGAGTAACTCTACCATCTTGTTCTGCCTGATATAGTTCACGACCCCAAATAGCACCAGGGATAGCTGCATCAAAGTCACATTCCATCTCTTGACGCCAAGCGTCTTCTGTAAGTTCTTCCCTCAAGCTGTCTAATTCAGATTGGGGAAGGATGCCAGATTCACTAGCAATAACTTTTAAAGCTAACCAGTCATCAGACTCTGTAGCTCTTTTATACGTTTCGTAAAATTGGTTTCTGCCTTTAGGCGTACCAATGATAATTGCTTTACCTTGTCTATCTGCTAGAGCAGGGCGTATAACATATTGCCAAACAGAAGGCTTCCAATCGCCATATTCATCAGCAACAATGTAATCGAAGAACAGACCACGCAAAGCATCAGCATTATCAGCACCAAAGAGTTGAATCCTAGCACCATTAGCAAAGTCAATTCGTAATTCAGACTCGTTGACCGTAACTCCATCAATAACTTTAGTGAAGTATTTAAAATAGTCCCAAGCGACACTCTTACTTTGTTTGTAATATGGTGCAATATAAGCTGCCCTAAAATCATGTCTGTTAGATGTTATTGCTTCTCTAATCAAATGATTGACGCAAGCAACAGTTTTCCCCGCACGTCTGTGCGCAACTACTATTGACCATCTTCTATCCGTATCATGTAACGGAATGAAAGCATTACGCGGCAAGTAAGGTATTTCTATTTTTTCTAGCAAAGCCTTTTAACTCGCGTAAATAACGAAGCTCATGGAAATAATATAGCTTCGAGTTGATTCTATCTTCAGATTCTTTAGCAAATCCACCATGTTCTTTTGCTTTACGCTCATAAGAGCCAATTAAATTAGCAAAAGCTAATGCTACCTCGACTTCATCTTTCTTAACTATAAGATATGGATAAATGTCTGATAAAAATTGAACCGCCAATTTAGATGCACAAGACCATGTGTTGATTCGTTTGCCCTTTACCAATGAACCACCCCAAATAGATTGAGCCTTAATTAAAGGACTATCTATTACTTGTGGTATTGATACCCGAAGCTCGAACCTCAAATATTTACTATTGTGAGTTTGTCTTGCTCTAATATCAACAGTTCCCTCGCCATCGAAGAAGCCTGCAAAGTATGCGAAATTAGGATTTGTCATTTGATTGCCACCCATATACTTTCATATCGCCACTTAAATTAGTGTCTTGCTCAATCGCTTGCACAGGCTTACCCTCTAACCTGTCAAATAGTTCTTTAATTGCTGACATATCGCCAGCGAGGGCTTTTTCTAACAGAATAGCAACAATGCCATTAACTGTTTCAGGGTTTTGTACTAATTGCCTTCTAATAGCATCAGTAATGACTTTAGGCTTTGCTGCATTTTGGTTTCCGCTTTGCCCTCCTCGAGTGTTCTTGGAGTTCATTTCGTTTTACCTATAATCGAATCGTAAGTTATTGTTTGTACTACATTTTGCCTGTCATTAAAGCTTTTGCTAATTTTACAGGCTTATGTTTTGTTTTCTTTACGCCTTCTTTGGCGAGTTCTTCTGCTTTACCCATAGATAGACCATGCTCTTTAGCAATAGCTTCATTCTTGGAAGCTGCCCAGAAAAGCCTATTTTGTGCTGGACTGTATGGCATGATATATCCTTTAGACAAAAAAAGACCGCCATATAGACGGTCAAATCGGAGATGTTTGCTGGGTTACTCGCTATTTCTAATGGTTGGATACGAACCCACGGGGCGCTCTGTATATAATCAGATAACGACCTAAATTGTCAGCATATAGCCTACATTAGCATCCGCTTTCAAAATTGAAACCTATAGTTACAATTATCCCAGCAGCGTAACTATACCACAAAAAGATGTCGTTGTCAATACTTTTTTGAAAATATTTTCATTTAACTACCTTTTTATTTTCATGGCCTCTATCTTTTAGCCATTGGATAGCTTCTTCAAAGGTATCAAAAGCTACATCATCGTCTGTGAACTCGCCTATCCATTTACATGCACCAATCATGGTTTCGCCTATAATTGCTGGTATGTATTTAGCTTCCATCAATACAATCCCTTTTCCTGGAGTTTCTTTGCCAGCTTACTGATAGCAACGTTATAGTGAACATCAATCATAATCGGGTTTACAAGAGTGCGTTCATTAAGCCATCGTACGTTTATCGCTGTTCGTTCAATAGCATTAAGGTCATCTATACACTTATCAACAATTTGTGCTGACTTATTATCTACTTCATCCTCTAAGTCCTCAAAAGAATGAATAGAGCCTGACATAAAGCCACTAGACTTAGTTTTATAGCCTAATTTTGGATTGTCTGCTTGCATCCAGTCAGCCCATAGCTCTAAATAGAAGATTACTTTTCCTTCATCCATTAAATAAGCTCCTGATAATTTTCTAGCATTTGATGTACTTTATCATGCTCAACCAACACAACCTTGCACATACCGCCTTTTACTACTGGTCTGCGTACTATCCATATAAAATCTATTTGCTCGTCATTTAGATAAACTCCTGCGTATTCTAGAGCATCTAGGATGGCTTTGCATCTATTATCTATATCATATTTTCTATTGGTTGGTGCGTATAGCGCAATAAATATAGCTAGTCTGCCACTAATTTTTGCGTTTTGTGAAATTGCTTCTTCTTGAACTGCAAGTCTGAATTGATGGGCTTCTTTTTTTAGATATTTACGTTTGCCAGCATATCCCCACATATGGTTTAGCGTTGGCGCCCATGGAAGTGTCATTTTAATCACCAAGTAACTCCAATTGTTTTGCTAATAGTTCTACTTCTGTCATACCAATAGCTGACTCAAAGCTACGAATACCGCTATGTATAGCAACACCAACACCGCCATTCCTATGATGATTGGGACACAATCCGACAGCTTTAGACCAATGGCTTTTCCTTCCAGCACCAGTTCCAGTCCTGATATGATGAATTTCACAAGGGCTATACCCAAAACCAAGAACATGGCAAGCAATACAACCAAGCTGACTAATTCTATCATAGTGTTTCCTTTCATCTTTTGTCATTCTTGTAAATACACTCCACGCAATGCACAATAACGCTCTACTTCATTCATAAACTCTGTTAAAGCCTCTACATCTAATTCGCTAGTAGCTTTAAGCACATAAATAGTCTTACCGTCAGGATGATTGAACTCGTCAAAGCCTAGCCATTCAGATTTGCTCATGACTTTCCACCATTGAGCAGGATGATATAGACCATCCTTTCCCTTTAGCTTTTCAGCCATCAAATTAAATAGTTTATGCAAACGTCTGTTTTGCTCGCTGCTTCTGCGTTTAATCTGACCACAAGTGGGGCATTTATCTGCCATTCTTTTCCTTTAATGCTTGTAAATACGCAATAGCATAATCCATATAAATGCGATACCAATCATCATAATGCGTTCAAAATCATTCCAATGAACTGGGTTATAGTCCATAGAGATAAATGCAACAATCAAATAACTGTAAATAACACACCATAAATTAGCCATGATTCTTTTCCTTTAATGCTTGTTCAATAGCACGAGCAAATCTGTTGTAATCAAAAAATTTCATGCCGCCACCCTCATTGCCAACGTACGCTTGTTCTTTTAATTGAGTTATTTCATCATCGCTTAATCCTTGCCATGATGGTGCTGGGTGGGTGTTAATAAATTCCATAATTGCTGTGGCACACATAGGCACACCCCATGAACGCTTACCCATATAATCCATCATAATCCCATTAGCCAATCTTAAATACTGTGCTGGAATACCTAAACTAGAATCAAAGTTTTCAGGAAACTTTCCATCAAACGCCACAGGCTCTTGTGCTTGATACTCTCCTAACGCTTTACGCACTCGCTTGATAGTGTCTAAACATACTTTATCAAAGCCATCACGCTTAACATCTTCAATCACGCCATCTAATTCATAGCCTAGCATTGATATGGTTGTTTCCATTTTGGAACTAACCACTTGTGCTGGCTGTTCAAAAGTCGCATCAAGCGAACATTGACAATCCATAGGACTGTTAGTGCATATCTCTACTTTATTGCCATACTTGCATATACCATCTTGTGATGGCTGTTCTAGCGCATCTTTACAGGCTTGAATAACATTTTGCTTTGGAGCATATTCAGCACCTTTCGACCGATAAAGTAAGCACGTTTCAAATTCTTCAATCGCCATCTCAAGGGCTTGTTTAGTTTGGTTGTTCATAAATCTTCATCCTCAATCTTTTGGTAAACAGCAAGCGCACCAACTTTAATCAGCGCCCATGTTCCTAACGAACTCCATAACGCATATAAAACACTATGCGTTCCCCCATATTTAGCAACTCCACTTATTATCACAAAAGTCCATGCAAGCCATTGCCATTTGTTAATCTTCAATGCTTCATCTTTAGTCATCGCAATCTCCTAAACATTATTTACTATTCTGTGTTTTTTCTTATTGCATATCTCGCAGAATGTATATTGACGTTCGCTATATCCATATTCTTTATCACACATTTTCCAAGCATGATAAAAATGTACGAATGGGATTAAGTGCAAAATCCTCTTCAATGCTTCAGTTTGTTTGTTCATTTATTTATCCTCAACAATCATGGCTTGGCAAAATGATGTAACACCCACAAGAATTTGAAATGACACGCCACCCAACGGGCTATATCCTTTAGACAATAAATCATTTACCCTAGCCGTTAGTGCTGATAAATCATTTTCAAGCACCACAATATAGTTAGCCATCTTCAATGCTTCAGTTTGTTTGTTCATCGTAATTCCCATCTGAAATAATTTTAATTGCTTCATTTATCTTGTGATACAAAGCGTTAATAGCTTCTTCTTCTGAATTAAATGTCCCAATATTTTCATGTCTATTCCAATCAGCAATATCATACCCACCAAGTTCAATACTAATTGTTTCATCTGGGCTAAAATAAACTGTCATTGAATAAGAACTCATCTTTGTTGCGCCTGTTTTATCTCGCAACTTTAAAAA